>Ga0123355_10000274_pt1 | contig 66133 bp, 62 predicted proteins | sample TergutEmb28metaG_3_FD_89872 | JGI IMG/M metagenome (GOLD analysis project Ga0123355, IMG submission 89872) | Embiratermes neotenicus P1 segment gut microbial communities from Petit-Saut dam, French Guiana - Emb289 P1 | ecosystem: Host-associated > Arthropoda: Insects > Digestive system > Gut ...
CACCATCCATTAATGTATAAATCGCAATAAGTGATGGAGTTTCACTTCTCCCCCGATTGCCCCCTATAAATAATTCTGGTGTACCATCGCCATTTATATCAAAAAATGGTAAGCGTCAAATAAACCCACGGCTACGACTAGACGTGGGTTTATTTGACGCTTACGTAATATTAATTGCTTCGGCTATGGGAATGGTGCTTTCAGGTCTTTTCACAGCAGGGTATATTTTCAACTTTAGTGTTGCTTCAAGAGCAATATATTATTTGGCATTTATCCCTGGGTTTGTGCTTTCATATATTATTGTTCAGATGATTTCTGAAAAGTCATTTTTGGTTTTTCACAAAATTAAATCAATTGTGCCTTATGCTACCCTAACGATTGCCGCTTACTTGATTATGGTCATTATTGCAAGGGTATCTGTCTCAACTGATGTACCACGACAAGAGAATATAACACAGGCTTCAATCACTGATAGTTGGCGTTGGGGGCAACAAGTTTCTTCAGATGACCCAGAGGTTATTGCTCTGGTTCGTGAAGCCCACCAATTGCTTGTTGGAGAAATCAGTTATTTAAGAAGACTTAATTGGATTCACATGTTTTCTAATTCTGGACGCAATATTTTTCCTATAAATATCCGTTATCAAATGGAGAACGGCAGAGAAATCCATCGTACCTATTGGGTGTCACATGAATTTATAACACGCACTGGATTATACAATATACTTGCAAATCGTGTTTTATTGGAACAGCAACAGCCATTTTTGCGATATAGAAACCATATTGAGTCAATAGTTGTTCGCAACGTCAATTTTGGCACACGACTCTCAGGTATATCCAATTTCATTGATGATTATGTACAGGTGCAATCTTTGTTAGATGCCATTTCCAATGATGTATTTGACTTCTCAAGGCAAGTACACTTTTCACCATGGTTTGGTCATGATGATATGTTTTACATTATAGACAATCATGATGAGCTTGATAATTTTAACGAATGGGACTTTTTCTTTAACTATAGCGAAGACTTCTTATCACATATGGGAGAAAATTATAGGTGGGTATGGAATTTTGATCATATTGGTATCTTCCGCCCCGATGGGTATGTGGAAAACTGGTTGCAAGCTCATGGGCTTCTATCAAGCACGGAATGACGAAATCACACATGTAGGATACTATCCCCATATACAAAAGGAGACATCAGAATATAAGCCTAGTCTGATGTCTCCTTTTTATGTCAAAATTTATAGTTTAATAATCTGCTTACAGTAATATATGAATAAACCCCTATAGTTTACCTATTTTCAAGAGTTACATTAATCACTATATTGACATAATGCCACTAGTAGTCTACTATTAATCTGTTTTATGGAGGGGATTAAAATGTACAAAAGGGGATTTGTTTTTCTTGTTGTTTTTTTAACACTAGCAATTGTTGCAGTGGGTGGGCTGGGTATTTGGCTTGTAACTAACAATAATTCTGTTTCAGCTTCAATGGAAGACACAAAAACAGAAGAAATACCAAGCGAAACAACAGAAGAACCTACAGGAATTGCAAGAAGGGTAAATGATGTGGTAATCCTTAGCGGGCATGTGCCAAAGGCACAAGACTTTCTTGAATTTCACAATGATGACAACCTAGAAATATTTTTTCAGTATCCACCCATTGATCAAATAGACTGGTATAACGCAGGAGTTAGGGAGAATATTGTATTAATGCTATTGCGGGATGACCGATTGGACGAGTTTGAGCTTGCGCGAGTATACATATTAGAACCGCAAACCCTAGTAACCCTTGAAGCGGGTTATGATATCCAGTTATTAAATGCATATGATTTTTTGGTAGGTCCAGCAACAAATGTTGCTTATAATGTAGAATTCATATCAGAGCTTGATGGTTTAACAGATAGCACAGGGCAACATACACTAGCACTTGCCCTTAATGGTGACAGATTTTATGTAGATGTTGAAGTTGTAGATACCACTCCACCCACAGCAACTATAATAGATGTTGAGATTCGCTATAGAGGGGATGTAAACCCTTATGATTTTATAGTCGATATATTTGATATGTCACATCCTGTAACAGTTCGTTTCCATGAAAATCGTTCGCCACATGTATATCGCCCAGGTCGACAACTTGTGGTGATTGTCTTGGAAGACAGATATGGCAATTATGCCCATGAAGTGGCTATTCTAACTGTATTGCCTCCACCAGAACCCATTTCAAATCTGATTCGACCGCGTAATCATGTGCTTCATTTCGAAGTTCCACCAACTGATCATTTGGATTATTTCTTTAACCAATGGGGAGAAAATGTTGCGATTTTTTATAAAAACCTAGACACAGGTTTTTATTACGTATACAATCCTAATGTACGATTCTTTGCGGCTAGTCTTTCCAAGGCTAATCATGCGCTGTATATGTACACATTGGCAGAGCGTGGTATGCTTGATATGTACTCAATCCACACATACACAGCCCGCGATGCATGGGGCGGGACGGGTATTATGCGCTATATGGATTTTGGATTGCAATTTACAACCCGCGAATTGCTAGGGCATTCTATTCGTGACTCAGACAATGCGGCATATCGTATGTTAATCCGTTATACACAAAATCAAGAATTTTCATATCGCGATTTTGTTGCGGAAATTGGTGCAGACCCTCATATGATTGAAAATATAATTTCCCAAAGCACTCACGCACGAGATGCGGGCTTGTGGATGTACAATATCTACAATTATTTATTTTCAAATGGGCGATATGCACATTATCTAATGTATGATTTATTAAATACTACTGTAAATTACATTCGTTCCGATTATCCTATTGCACAAAAGTATGGTATTACTGGACGCTGGAATCATGATTCTGCAATTGTATTTGCCCCCTCGTCGTATATTCTGGTTGTTTTGGTGAATAACTATCGCGGAACGCAAGATGTGTTTGATGAAATTTCTTGGTTTATCCAAGATTTCAATGATATATGGTTTGGCCACTTTGGTCAAAGGTAAGATTAAAGTCGTGGGGTTTCACCCCGCCCTCCACAAACTTTATAAAAAAGCGACCCCGTCGCTTTCCGAAGGAAACGGAAGCGCGATTTATTCGTGCTGTAGTGGCGGGGGTTTGGGGGCAGAGTCCCCATTAAAAATAAGGAGATGGAAATATGAAGACTCTAGGTATTTTAGGCGGAATGGGACACCAAGCAACTGCCTACTTTTATGAAATGTTATCTGCAAGGAATGGAGGAAAAAATTGCCCAAATGTGATTATTTACAGTAAAGGTACTTCTCCAAATCTTACTGACTTTGTATTAGGTAAAAAAGATGCGATTGACCCAACGGAAGACCTTATTGAAGCTGTTAAGTTATTAGAAAGAAGCGGTGCTACAGAAATTGTTATCCCGTCCGCATTAACACATTATTTCTTACCTGCGTTAAGTGAGGCTGTTGATATACCAGTTATAAATATGTTATCGCATGTTGCACAAACTGTAGCAGACAAAGGATTTACTAATATTGGCTTACTTGCTAAAGAGGCAACTGTCCATGCAGACCTCTATCAACACGAATTGCTTAAACGTGGGATTCATACACAAACACCTCCTGCTGATGGGCAAGTCAAAATGGAAAGAATTATTTCCTGCCTAGAAAAAGGAAAAAGCCATGACGGTGATGCTTTTGAGGCAGTTTCAGAAGAACTTTACACACAAGGCGCAGAAGGGATTATCCTTGGTTGTACAGAACTAAGTTTAATTTCTCGTGGTGAGGCTCAAGGATTTATTGATTCCTTGAATATTTTAACTAATGTAATTTACCAATAAAGTGAATTCAATTGAAACCATTATAAAGTAAAAGCTCGCACAACAAAAAAGTGCGAGCTTTTTATCAATTATCTATTGACAAAAGAAATTTTACCTGATATTATAAATACATGATGAATGTATGTAAGGAGGATAACACATTGCCTAGGAATAAATACCCCGAAGAAACAGTCGAGAAAATTTTGGATGCTTCCTTAAAATTGTTTTTTGAAAAAGGATATGAACAAACAACTGTATTGGACATTGTGAATAACCTTGGAGGACTAACCCGTGGCGCGTTTTATCATCATTTTAAGTCAAAGGAGGAGGTGCTTTATGCTATATTTAAAAAGGATGATAATTTAATTAACAGCATTTTTGAAAAAGTAAGAAACGCACAAGTTTCAAATGGCTTAGAGCGATTGAAATATGCGCTAAAACTCTCAAGAGGGGCTGGTTTGGAAAACGAAAGCCGATTTAATGTAATGAGCGTGTCACACTCCTTATTATCAAGCCCGCGTTTTTTGTCAGAGCATATAAAAGATACTCATGTTGCAGTAAAATTCATCCAACCCATAATAGAAGAAGGCATGGCAGATGGCTCTATAAAGCAGGGAAACCCCAAAATTATAGCAGAATTGCTTATGCTACTTTCAAACATATGGTTGCTACCAAATATCTTCCCCAATGACAGTAAAGACGAAATGGCTGAAAAAATTAATATTATTGGAGATATTTTTAAAGGATTAGGTTGCGATTTCTTGGACGACGAAATTTGTGATAATGCCATAGAATCTATAAATAAACTAAAAATATAAAATTTGCCCAAATAAAAGGGCATTTTTTTCAAAGATATACATACAACATGTCTGTATGAAAATATGTAAAAACTTTAGGAGTTGAAGAGATGGAAAATATTATTTCTGTATCACATCTAAAAAAATCCTTCAAAAACCATCATGTTTTAAAGGATGTAAGTTTCACAATCCCCAAAGGCAGTATCTTTGCTCTATTGGGTTCAAACGGGGCAGGAAAAACTACTGCCGTAAGAATACTAACAACTTTATCAAAATTAGATGGAGGCAATGCTACAATCTGCGGATATGATGTTATTCGTCAAGCGGACTCTGTACGTAAGTGTATCAGTTTAACAGGGCAATTTGCAGCACTGGATGAATCTCTAACAGGTAGGGAAAATCTTGAACTCATGGGTGAACTCAAACGTTTATCAAACGCAAAAAAAATAGCAAGTGAGTGGCTATTTTCATTTAATTTGGAAGATGCAGCTGACCGCAAAGTTTCTACTTATTCAGGGGGTATGCGACGCAGGCTTGACATTGCAATGAGTTTAATGGGTAATCCACAAGTGATTTTTCTTGATGAACCAACCACAGGACTAGACCCACAAAATCGTATAGCCATGTGGGAAATAGTGAAAAACCTAGCCTCAAAGGGTACGACTGTATTTCTTACCACACAATATTTAGAAGAAGCAGAAAATCTTGCTGATAATATCGCTATTCTGCACAAAGGCACAATCATCGCTGAGGGTACACCGCAGGAGCTTAAAGAAATAATGCCGCAAAGAGGTGTACAATTAAATTTCAAAAACGAAAAAGAAGCAGAGGAAGCTGTAAAAATCTTAAATGAAAATGGTATCTCTGTAGAAAACATAGAACAAAATCTACCTTCATTAGAAGATGTATTTTTAACACTGATTGGAGAAAAGGGTAATAATCCCATTGAAAAAAATATGAAAGTAGAGGATAAATAATATGATTTATGATTCTTATATCATGCTAAAACGTTGTATGAAAATTTCCATGAGAAACCCTGAAACACTAATAATGGCTACAGTTACACCATTCTTTATAATGGTATTATTCGGAACTGTATTCGGAGGTATTGCAGATGTAGGGGATTTTAATTATATTGACTTCATTATACCAGGAATTATTTTACAAAGTGTTGCTCAAGGCTCTCAATTTTCTGCAATAAATGTAGCCACAGATATGACAAAGGGCATTATCGATCGTTTCCGTTCTATGCCCATCTCAAAAACTGCTGTGCTTATTGGTCATGCTGGTGCTGGTGTATTAAGGAATTTAATCACTGCGGCTGTAATAATCGGTACAGCCTTTATCCTCGGATTTAGACCACAGGGCAGCCTTGTGAATTGGCTAATTATTACAGGTGTTTTGTTATTGGTTATTACCGCGATGTCATTGATTGCTGTGTTGTGTGGTCTTATTTCAAAATCACCAGAAGGTTCAAGTGGGTTAATGTTCCCATTGTTTATCCTTCCTTTTGTTAGTTCAGGTTTTGCCCCACCAGAGACTCTTCCCACTGCCATTAGATGGTTTGCAGAACTACAACCAATGACACCAATTATAGACAGCATTAGAGCATTAATGCTTGATATGCCTTTAGGCAATAATTTGTGGATTGCATTGGCTTGGTGTTTGGGGATAATCGTTGTTGTATTTGTTGCCATGACACAAACTTTCAAGAGAAAACTTTCTTAGTGTTTATATTTGCAAAAAAAAGGGTGCATAATCACACCCTTTTACTACATATCATCAACTCTGATTCTTTCTAGTTATAATTTCTTGCCGATTTTCATATAGCGTATCAGATAAATCTTGATAAAACTCCATAACGCGTCTGTGTTGTTCTTCCAAAGTATCCATATGTTCTTTTAGGATACGTTCCGCGTCTTTGAGTTTTTCCTCTACATGTTCATAACCACCAACCCGTAATCTACGGGCATACAGTCTACCTTGCTCTATAATTTCCGTAGCTTGGTCATTCGCCCTACGTGATATTTCATTAACACTAACACGATGCTTTGCCTCTTCCTCTGCTGTAAATATAATATCATTTGCCTTGCTCTCTGCCTCGTGTATGATTTTATCATAATCTCTAAGTAATGACTTTGCTTTTTGTATATCTTTTGGTAAATTAAACCTTATTTCTGCAATAATTTCCATTATTCTATCTTTATCCACAGAAATTTTATTAGAAAAAAGGTGAGTCTTGTTACTAGCTTCAAGCACTTCCTCAATAGCATCTAAATAATCCAGTAGTGCATCTTCTGATGCCATAAAGAATCACCCCTTTCAGTAGTATTTGGTTAGAAACCTTTTTGATATTTTATTTTTAAGGCCTCTAATACCATGGGTGGTACAATATCTGCTAACACATTTTCATTATTTTGAAATTCAGACATATATTGTGCAATTTCCTTCACTGCACTACTTGACACATGTGATAGCTCTGGAGCAGACGCGACAAATATAGTATCTATTTTGTCTCTACTCAATATACGATTATAAACTGCATATTTATATTCCGCCTCAAAATCATTGGGGCTTCTTAACCCTCGTAATAAAGCATTAGCACCCTGCATAGTGGCATATTGTGCTAACAATCCAGAAAAAGAAGCTATTTCGATATTATTATAATCACTAAACACAGCCCGCAAAAAATCTTCACGTTCTTTTAAGCTAAACATTTGCTTGTTTTTTTTATTAGGATTATTTAAAACTGCCACGATAAGTTTATCTGCCAACTTTGCACCACGCAAAGCAATATCTATATGACCATAGGTGACAGGGTCAAAACTACCAGGATACAAAAGAATCAAAGCATTACCTCATTTGTATTTAAAAAATAAAAAACACATACGCCCATATTCACGCCTAGATATTAGTTCTAGGGAATCAGGAATTATTATCTTTGCATTAATATCTGTTTCTGCAATAATAATACCATCATCCATCAACAAAGAAGGCGATTTCTGCAAAGTTTTATTTAACATTATTGTATCGTCATAAGGGGGGTCAAGGAATATAATATTAAATCCTTCCCCCCCTTTTTGGAAGTTATCCAATGCTTTTAGTGCATTCAGCTTAAAGAATTCAGATTTATGAATTAATTTTGTTTTATGCAAATTAGCCAAAGTTGCCTCTTGTGCCGCTCGTGATGAATCCACGAAAGCCGCATGTTTTGCTCCTCGGCTTAATGCTTCAATCCCAACTGCACCACTACCACAAAAGAGGTCTAGAAACCGTGCCTCTTGTATACTCTGGGATAATATATTAAATAATGCCTCTCGGCTTTTGTCAGAGGTGGGGCGCGTATTATGCCCCCTTGGTGCTGTGAGAGGGGTGCTACGCGCTATTCCTGCAATTATACGCATATTATAATTATATTAAACTTATCGCAATAAGTAAACATCATTTAAAAATTTTCTAATTTATACCAATAAAAAAGCGACTATGTCGCTTTCCTTTTATATAATTATTGTCATTGTTTAGTTGTAGAAATTTATTGCCCGATTTTTGGTAATAATGCACAAATACAAGAAAGACTCTAATAAACTTATCAAAATAATTATTTATTCTTATTTTCAAATTTTCACCATATTATATATGCCTTGTAAAATATATAGCCACACAAAACAAAAGCATAACCAGCATTGCTACATAATCAACACCAGACATTTTCATAATCTTTAATTTGGTTCGGTTTACGTCACCACGATAACAACGTGCCTCCATTGCCGTTGCCAATTCAAACGCACGCCTAAATGCAGATACAAACAATGGTATTAATATAGGAAGCATACTTTTTGCACGTTTGATTAATCCACCTGTATCAAATTCTGCACCACGTGCTTTTTGCGCTTTCATTATAATTTCCATTTCTTGTCCAAATATAGGTATAAATCTCAACACTATTGTCATCATTATTGCTATATCATGGGCGGGTACTCTCAAAACTTTAAGGGGGCGCAACAAAGCCTCAAGTGCATTTGTTAATTGGATGGGCGAGGTTGTTAATGTAAGCAGTGATGAGCCTGTAATTAAGAGTATTAAGCGTGATGCCATTTGCGCCGCCATTAATACACCTTCCATTGTAATTCTTAAAAATGCAAAAGAAAAAATTATGTTTTCCCCAGGGGTCAAAAAGAGATTAATTAACGCCGCAATTATTAACATAAAAATTACAGATCTAAGCCCCCTGAAAATAAATATAGGTGGGACTTTTGATGTTGTTACAATAATTGCTACAAAAATAGCAGCCACACCAAAACCATAAAAATTATTTACAAACATAAGTGCCGTAATATACACAAACATACTTATGAACTTTACTCTTGGGTCTATACGGTGGATTATTGAATTTGATGGATAGTATTGTCCTATTGTGATTCTTGTCATAAATTTATGCCTTCTTTAATTTTTTTAAAAAGTTTGTGGGGTATGGGTATGAGATAAAACCCCACGGTTTAAAACTATAACATTTACAGCCTCTTCAACTGAAAATATACTTTTGGGTAAACCCAGCTTGCCCATTAACTTACTTATTTGTGGGACATCCAAGCCAATACTTTCAAGCAAATCACCCTGTGCAAATACTTCTGGAGGTGTTCCAACACAAGCAATCTCTCCTTGATTCATTACAATAACTCTTTGAGATAGACGTGCCACATCATCCATGCTGTGTGATACAAGTATCACTGTTATTGCCAATTCATTATGCATATGGCCAATCTGCGAAAGAATTTCTTCGCGCCCCCGTGGGTCTAGCCCCGCAACTGGTTCGTCCAAAATTAAAACGTCAGGCTGCATTGCCAAAACTCCAGCTATTGCAGCACGACGTTTTTGCCCGCCTGAAAGTTCAAACGGTGACTTTTCATAAACTTCTTCTCCAAGTCCAACAACTTTGAGGGCAGATTTGGTACGTCCATCTATTTCTTCTTTCGAGAGTTTCATTTGTGTTGGTCCATAAGCCACATCTTTATATATTGTTGCCTCAAACAATTGATGTTCTGGATATTGAAATACTAACCCAATTTTTTTGCGTATCTCCCTTAAATAACTCTTGTCAGAGTGAATATTTTTATCATCAACCAGAACTTCCCCTGATGTAGGTTTGATAAGCCCATTCATATGTTGAATTAGTGTACTTTTTCCAGAGCCTGTATGCCCAATGATTGCAACCATTTCTCCTGTGGTTATTTCTAGGCTAACATTGTTTATAGACAGTTTTTCAAATACAGAACCTTCATTGTATATATGTTTTAAGTTATTTAATTTTATTGTCATTAAAAACCCCTACCATTCACTATATGCATTCATAAACTCATCAATGGTCAAAATGTCATCAGGTATATCAATCCCAGCCTTGCGAAGCTCATGTGCTAAATAAGTCACTTGAGGTACACCCAATCCCAACCCATGCATGATTTCAACATTACGGAATACATTCCGTGGGGTATCATCCAAAATAACTTCTCCTGCCTCCATTACCAGTACACGATTAGCTTGCGCCGCCTCCTCCATAAAGTGGGTAATTAGGATTATGGTGATTCCACTTTCTTTGTTTAAACGAATGATGGTTTCCATAACCTCCTTGCGCCCTGATGGGTCTAGCATGGCAGTGGGTTCGTCCAGAACAATACACAAAGGCTTCATTGCTAATACACCCGCAATAGCAACACGTTGTTTTTGCCCCCCAGACAAATGATGTGGCGCGTCATCTTTACGTGCAAGCATTCCCACAGTTGTTAAAGCCTCGTCTACACGTTGCCTAATCTCTGCCTGTGGAATTCCTAAATTTTCAGGTCCAAAGGCGACATCTTCTTCTACTATAGTGGCAATTATTTGATTGTCAGGATTTTGAAATACCATACCAACAGATTGCCTAATGTCCCATACTTTATCTGATGTTTTTGTATCAATTCCATTTACCCACAATGTACCCGTTGTTGGTGTAAGCAGAGCATTTAAATGTCGTGCTAACGTTGATTTTCCTGAACCATTATGCCCTAATATCGCAACAAATTCACCTGCGTTGATAGATATATTTATTTTTTTAAGCGTTTGAGTAACTTGCTCGTCTTGCATAGTGGGATATTCAAATTCTATATCTTTGCTATTGATCATTTTAACCTCACATCCTATCAGATATATATTTTAGCATAAAAACCGATTGCCATAAAGCGTGCTGCAAAGGTATAATCATTAGAGCTTGTTTTGCAGTATCTCAATATTAAACATTGAGATACTGCAGAATGTATTTGCAAAACACAATATTAAATATTGAGGTGTTTCGATGGAATGGACTAAAGTGGCTATAAAAACAACTACCTTTGGCACAGAAATAGTCATGGGCATATTATTGTCATCAGGAATTTCTGGCGTAGAAATAGTTGACCCCCGTGAACGTGCAAATTATTTGGAGGGAATCACTCGCACATGGGATTATGTAGATGAATCATTACTGGATGCGAACAATGATAAGGATGAAGCACATGTAATATTCTATTTAACAAAAAACAAAGATGGTGCGACTCTTCTTAAAGAGATTCGTGAGAGATTAGAGGTTGTACGCAGTGAGTTTATAAATGAAGACCTGGGCAACCTTAGTATAATAACAGAATCAACCGATGATGAAAACTGGCTTCACGAATGGAAAAAGCATTTCAGACCAATTGAAATTGGCAAAGTTGCTATTGTGCCAGAATGGGAAGAATACATTAATGAAAATGAAGATAAAGTCATATTTAAAATTGACCCAGGTTCAGCATTTGGCACAGGGCAACATCAAACTACTCAACTATGTATTATGGCATTACAAGATTATATAAAGCCCAATGATAGTATTGTAGATATAGGATGTGGCAGTGGGATTTTATCATGTGTTAGCTTATTATTGGGTGCAGACTTCGTTTTTGCTTGTGATATTGACCCTGCTGGTGCAATCTCGGCTACTAAAAGAAATGCTGCTTTAAACTCTATTAATTGTATAAGTGATGAGTATAATTCTCACTCTAAAGGGCTAGTAGTACAGGCAGGCGATATTTTGAGTGATGAAATTCTAAGAGAAAAAATCACGCAACGTAAATATGATGTGGTAGTTGCAAACATAGTCGCGGATGTTATTATTTCACTGCTTCCCATAGCTCCAGAATTATTAAAGCCCAACGGCTATTTTATATCTTCAGGCATAATTAACGAACGACTTGACGATGTGTTAAAAACCTTTGCAGATAATCAAATGACTGTAGATAAAACCATTTTACTTGAGGGCTGGTGCTGTATTATAGGGAGGCTTCAATAAAATAATGCCAAAGTATTTTTTTTCTCCTGAAGAACTCAGAGACAATACAGTAATATTTAGAGGTGATAAGTTTCATCATCTGGTGAATGTTTTGAGAATAGAACACGGTGAAGAAGTAACACTTTGTGATGGGCAGGGTACAGATTATCATGCTGTGTTTATGGGTGGTAAAAACTCTAGTTCTGCTTATTTCGAAATAAAAGAAACAATACCATGCCCACACGAGCCAAATTTTTTAATCTCATTATATCAAGCCCTACCCAACAAGGCGGATAAAATGGATTTAATCATTCAAAAATCTGTTGAATTGGGTGTACATGAGATTATCCCTGTACAAACATCACGTTCAATAATTAAAGCCAAATCAAAGGAAAATAAAAACTCACGAGTGCAGAGAATAGCATACTCTGCCGCCGAGCAAAGTATGCGCGGTAAAATCCCCAAAATTCATAATACATGTACTTTTGCGGAAGCATTAAAAACAATGGATTCACAAAAGCTCTGGTTGGTAGCTCATGAACAAGAGCAGAAAATGCTAAAGTCAATTTTATCTGAAAATTCGCCTTGCCCTGTAGGGATTTGGATAGGTCCAGAAGGTGGTTTTTCTGAAAAGGAAATAGCATTATTAATTGAACATGGCGCGATTACCTTCTCATTGGGACGTAGAATTTTACGTACAGAAACAGCGGCAATAACCACGATTGCACAAATATTAGTTTTATGGGAAACCTAAATAAAGTAAAGGAATGGTTCGAATTAATGATTTATCTTGATAATGCAGCAACAACGAAACCTATACCGTTTGAAACTGAAATTTGGGGGAATCCTTCATCACCCAACATCATAGGCATTAGAGCAGAAAGAGCAATTTCAGAAGCCCGCGAAAGGATTGCAAAATTTCTTGATGTTAAACCACAAGAAATTTTTTTTACCTCTGGAGGAACTGAATCTAATAATATCGCCATATTGGGGTTAAAATGTAATCATATATTTACAGAACCTTGGGAACATCCATCTATAATTGAGCCAATACGTGCTATGTGTAATGCAAATATAGTTATTGCTCCTAAAGAAAAATGGTTAGCCAATATCAGCGATTATCAAAATTGCTTAATCTGTTTATCGCATGTAAACCATGAAACAGGTGATATTAATGATATTTCTGCCCTAGCGAAAGAAATAAAAGAAAAAAATTCTCAGGCTACAATTCATGTAGACGGCGCACAGGGTATGTGTAAAGAGAAAACAGACCTTGAGAATATTGACATGTATTCTTTTAGCGGACATAAATTTCATGGTGCAAATGGTGTGGGTGGGCTTTTTGTGAAAAATGGCATACGACTATCACCAACTATTTTTGGTGGTGGGCAAGAGAAAAAACTCCGCTCAGGGACAGAAAATTTGAGGGGGATACTTCATATGGATTCTGCCATTACAATCTATCCTGATTTGCAATCAATACGCCCCCATATAGAATCACTCTACGATTGTCTTGCATCCCTCACAAATGACCTGCCCAACACGTTTATCAATTCTCTAACAAATAATACTTCTCCATACATCATCAACATTAGTTTTTTAGGTATAAAAGGTGAAACTTTAGTACATCTCCTTTCAGAGCGTGGGGTATATGCCTCAATGGGTGCAGCTTGTAATTCACGTAAAAAAGAAAAGTCATCCTTGGAGCTTATGGGTTTCCCTCCCGAACGTGTCTCGTCCGCTGTAAGGTTTAGTTTCTCTTATGATAATACTTTAGACGAGATTGTAAAGACTAAGTCAATAATCATTGAATGTGTTGAAATGTTAAGGAAGGTTTTTAGATAAAATTAAGATTTACGCGTCTTTTGGAGTTTGTTATAATCGACTTGAAGTAGATTTTGTGATGAAGAAGGTAATTAAATTTATGAAAAAAGTTGTAATTTACACTGATGGTGCATGTTCGGGCAACCCTGGTCCTGGAGGATATGGCGCAATCATAATATATGGTGAACATCAAAAAGAGTTCTCTGGAGGCGAAAAAAAAACCACCAATAACCGAATGGAGGTTTTGGCAGCAATTGTTGCCTTGGAAGCACTAAAGGAAACTTGTGACGTAGAACTCTATTCAGATTCTCGTTATCTTGTAGATGCAATTGAAAAAGACTGGGTAACACGCTGGAAAAAAAACAATTGGATGAGAAATAAAAAAGAGCCTGCTTTAAACGTGGATTTATGGGAACGCTTGCTTATAGTGTTGGATAGGCACAATGTTAATTTTCATTGGGTAAAAGGACATGCGGGACATCCTGAAAATGAACGTTGTGATGAATTGGCTCGAGAGGAGATAAAAAATAATTATGCGTAATTTAACTTTACTAACAGACTTTTATGAATTAACAATGATGCAAGCATACCATCATGCAGAACTTACCACTGGGCGCAAACAAACAGCAGTGTTTGATATGTTTTTCCGTGAAAATCCTTCTGGTAATGGTTATGTTATTATGGCAGGGTTGGCGCAACTAATTGACTATATAAATGAATTGGAATTCACCAACGAAGATATTTTATATTTACGTTCGACAGGGGCTTTTAAAGAGGAATTTCTTGAATACCTAAGGGGGTTTAAATTTACAGGCACTCTTTATGCTGTACCAGAAGGAACGGTAACATTTCCAGGTGAACCTATTATAAGAGTAACAGCCCCATTACTTGAAGGTCAACTAATCGAAACAGCTCTTCTTAATATAATTAATCATCAAAGTCTTATTGCAACCAAGGCCTCAAGGGTGTGTTGGGCGGCAAAAGGCGATCGCGTTTTAGAATTTGGATTAAGACGCGCCCAAGGTCCTGATGCTGGATTATACGGCGCACGGGCAGCAATGATAGGTGGTTGCGCGGGCACAAGTAATGTGTTGGCGGGTCAGCTTTTTGATGTTCCCATACGTGGTACTCATGCCCATAGCTGGATAATGAGTTTTGATTCAGAATTAGAAGCATTTCGGCATTATGCAGAACTTTATCCAAATGCATGTATATTATTAGTTGACACTTATGACACCCTAAAATCAGGCGTTCCAAATGCTATAACGGTTTTTAAAGAAATGAAAGCGCGGGGAATTACCCTTCAGCAGTATGGAATTCGCCTAGACAGTGGTGACCTTGCATACCTATCAAAACAAGCACGTTTTATGCTTGATGAAGCAGGTTTTACAGAGGCTTTTATCAGTGCCTCAAATGATTTAGATGAATATGTAATATCTGAACTAAAAGTTCAAGGCGCACAAATATCTGTGTGGGGCGTGGGTACGCATTTAATTACTTCCAAAGAATACCCTGCCCTCGGTGGTGTTTATAAAATGGCGGCGTTATCAACTGATAATGGTGAATGGTTGCCAAAAATAAAACTATCCGAAGACCCAATAAAAGTGACTAATCCAGGAGTAAAAAAAATCTTTCGTTTATATAATGCAGAATCAGGAAAAATGAAAGCCGATTTAATAACACTTGAAGATGAGGAAATAGACATTACACAAGACTTAACCATCTTTGACCCTCTTGCTACATGGAAGAGTATGACACTAAAAGCTGGGAAGTATACTGTCCGTGAATTACTCGAACCCGTTTTTATAGACGGACAATGCGTTTATCCCAAGTATACTGTAAAAGAGATTTGTGAATATTCATCAAAAGAACGTGATACTCTTTGGGATGAACACAAACGTTTAGTCCGCCCACAAATAATGCCTATTGACTTATCACAAAAATTGTACAATTTAAAGCAGTCTATTATTTCAACTTTAAGAAGTAGTTAAAACTTGAAAAGTGATTTAGCTACTTTCCGAAGGAACATGGACGCGCGATTTATTAACGTTTTTCAAACTTTAGACCTTAGGGGTATTACCCCAAGGTCTAAAGTTAAATAAACACAAGCATCAATGTACCCACTATCAATAATCCAAGACCAATAATACTTCTTTTCGAAAATTTCTCACCCAATATTATCCTTGCAAATCCCATAGTAAACACAATGCTTAATTTATCAATTGGTATAACATGACTAGCGATTCCAATTTGTAATGCATGATAAAAAAATAACCAACTTGCCCCTGTAGCTATACCTGATAATATTAGAAATAACCAGCTTTTGCGGTCGATAAATTTTATTTTTTTCTGGCTACCCACAATGAATACCATAAGCCAACTGAGTGGTACTACCACAATTGTTCTAATTGCAGTCCAAAGGTTTGCTTCTATATCAACAACACCAATTCTTCCGATAATTGCAACAAAACTAGCAAATACAGCGGCTAAAATCGCATATATAAGCCATGATTTGATTTTAATGGGGGTTTTGCCGCCTCGTTTCATATCCTCCGTTTCAAGACTTTTACCATCATCTTTTTTTAATTCCAGCATAAGCCACGTGCCTATGCCCATAAGTATCATACATATTACAGTAATCCAAGTTATAGGCTCATTCAAAATTATAAATGCCAAGAGCATGGTCAAAATTGTACTACTTTTATCTATTGGCACAATTTTATTTACATTTCCTAATTGAAGTGCGCGGAAAAAACACAACCATGAAGCCCCTGTTGCTAATCCAGAAACCACAAGAAATATCCATGTCTTACCCTGAATATACCGAATATCACCTTGAGACCCAACAATCAGCACCATCACCCACGCAAAAATAAGCACAACCAAAGTGCGGATAGCTGTAGCCAAATGCGAATCTACATTTAAGATACCTATTTTAGCCAATATTGTAGCCAATGCCGCAAAGATTGCCGCACCCAAGGCATATAAAAACCATAGTTCCATTGAGTCAAATCCTTCCAAAACAGTTGTATGTACGGGTGTTTATTTATAAATTTCGACATACACTATACATATTTGCTTACAGTTGTTATAATAAATACATAAAATTCTATGTGATACAATAATTATCGGAGGTGCTTTTATGTTAGATATGAGTAAAGTAGACCTTTGCCCAGATTGTAATAAAGAGGGACTCACTTTTGATAGAGGTCTTGTTAAATGTGAACATTGCAAAGCAAAACATAAGATTGAATATTTAGCAGAGAATGTTTTGGGAATAAGTGATGAGTATGAAATAGTTAAAGATGGTGGAGAGCTTCCTATTTTTGATTGCCCCGACTGTGGTGTAACAGCTATGGTTTTTGATGATGGCAATTATGAAGGATACTGTTTCTGCTGTGAAGGACATTTTGAAGCTGGATTATTAATTAAATGTTCAGTTTGTGGGACACCTGATTATAAAGAAGATGGTATGTCATCTTTGTGCAGAAATCATCAATGGGCTTAGCGATAAGTCATGGATAAAACTTAATTTAAATTCTAAAAACATCCCCCCTTATTTAGGTGGATGTTTTTAGAATTCATTTGTTTATTGGGGTTCTCAAAATCTTTAACCCAATCTAAAATAACTTACAAGTTCCCGTAAAAGTTCCGCCTGTGAGTTTAATTCCTCTGCCGCCGCAGCTGTTTCTTCCGATACGGCAGAATTACTTTGTACAACAGATGAAATCTGACCAAGCCCAATAATAACTTGACCAAGAGCTTCTGCTTGTTCCTTTGATGAAACAGAAATGCCATTGATTATCTGTAAAACTTCATCAGCACTTGCTACTATATTATTTAATGCATCAGCTGTTTTTCCTGCAATACCACTTCCTGTATCCACACGAATAATAGAATCTTCAATTAGTCCTGTGGTCTCGGTTGCTGCCTCTTGGCTAAGAACTGCAAGATTACGTACTTCTTCAGCCACGACAGCGAAACCCCTGCCATGTTCACCCGCCCGCGCTGCTTCAACAGCGGCGTTGAGTGCAAGAAGATTTGTTTGGAAAGCAATATCTTGAATGGTTTTAATAATCTTTGAGATATTTCCACTTGAAACTTTTATGCCTTGCATGGCTTCAAGCATTTTTTGCATTGCCTCATTTCCCTCACCCGCATGTTGTGAAGATTGATTTGATAGGTTGGAGGCTTCTTCTGCATTGTCTGCATTTCGTGTTGTCTTTTGATTAATAAGTTCTATTGAGGCATTAAGTTCTTCCACAGAGCTTGCCTGTTCTGATGCACCATTTGCTAAGTGAGTTGCAGTTGTTGATATTTGATTTGCACCAGATAGTACTTGTTCAGAAGCTACGGAAATCTCTGTCATAGTTTTTTGCAAAGTTTCCGCAATGATATTAATAGATTTACCTATTATGTTAAAATCTCCATCAAATTTCATTATAGAGCGTCGGGTTAAATCACCATCAGCAATAGAACCCAAAGCGTCAGAAATTTCATGAACATACTCACCAACATCTTTTACAAGTTGGTTCATATCTTCTTTTATTAACAGGAAGTCCCCAGAGTAATCACCAACCAAAAACTTGTCAAAATACCCTGCATTAAAACGAGCAACAACATCTCTAATTTCTGAAACAGGTTTTTCAACAACTGTGGTTAAATTGTTTAACTCGTTAATCAATTCTGACCAACTACCATTAAATTTATCAGAATCCGCGCGAGCAGATAATTTACCAATTGACACACTCAAAACTAAGTTTTTCATTTCATGGATTATGTTAATAAAGTTTTCACGTAATGCCTCAATCCCATCCTGCGCCCATTTCCAACTATCAGGATATTGTGAAACATTTGCAGCAAAATCGCCATCCCCATATTTTACAACAACTTGCAGAAGTTCCACATAATTACCAGCGTACATATTAACTAATTTGTTAAGCTCTTGAGCAATCAATTTATAATCCCCTGAATATCTAGCTTCATCCATTCTATATTCATAATTACCCTTATCGTTATGCTCCTCATACAGTTTGGGTATATCATCAACAATGTCTTTTACTGTGCCAATAAATTCACATACACTTGCCGTCATTTCTCCAATCTCATCATTTGCTACATCTGAATCAAAATTTACATTAAAATTCCCTTTGGTTACTTCTTTCATCAATTCATTCAATTGTTTCAAGGGTTTAATCACACTTCTAGGGATAATTATACTAAAAAATACAAAAGCAAGTAGGGCAAACGCACAGATAAATGAAACTACCATAATAACCTGTGGACCAACATCTCTTAAATCTTCTCTAGCTTCATGCCATAAATATTGGTATCTGTTACTTAAATCAGTAATTCTTCTAGTAGATTCAAAACCATACGGTAAAACAATTTTTTGCAAATGGAGAAGTGCTTCTTCATGATAACCTTCATCTCTAAGACGTAAAGCCTCCGCACCCTCTAAATGCAGACGTGCATGAGGGTGGTCAACAGCGTGAATAAGCCTCATAATTTCAGAGTCATCTATATCATAAATTTGGTCGGAATATCGCCAATTACCCCAGATACATGTTGCAGGATGCCCAGCCTCAAATGATGTGTCAAACATAAAGGATTCCGTAATCCTTGAAATCCAACGATAATGAGCTTGCACCATATAATTCACCTGATTATTTACATTTGTTAGTGTTTCAATGCGAGAGATATAACTTGTGACTCTCAGCAGAGAAAAAATTGCATATATTACTACTATCATTGCTGTAACAAAAACGCAGAATAGCCCCAACTGTACTCTTGTGCGTACTTTAAGTTTACTAAATTTCATAGAAAAACTCCTTTACAGTAAAGTAATATATCAACTTCACTTTTAAACAACAATTATACACTATAAATGATGTTACCTCAAGACTATTGATGATTTTATCTGGTGCAATTATACGAAAATTTTTTATATATAGATATAAAAAAGTGACTACGTCACTTTCCGAAGGAAACGTAAGCGCGATCCATTCGCGCTGTAGTGGCGGGGCTTGGGGCAGCGCCCCATTGGTGACGGAAATTGCGAGAGCAATTTCCTAGCAAATAAAAAAGTATCCATCTCAAACGATAGATACTTTTTTTATTGGTTTTAATAAACAACTACATCATTTGATTTGTTGCATTTGCTGGATTACAAGTATTTCCACCACTGGTTAAAGCTGATTTTACACAGTTTATTGCTTGTGGGTCTGCCGCTGGGGAAGGTACATAATACCCCTTTTGTTCTGCAATTTTATATAAATCATATTGAAATTTTTCATCACCATCACGCATTTGTTGAAAGGTTTGTCGTAAACCTGGGTTAGCAGTCTCACTTATAAAAGTTGCATACCCAGCTAAACTTGCTTTTACACCACCAAGAACATCAAGCACGATATCTTTTTCTTGCATTGCCGTTGTTGACATGGTCATATTCCTCCTTTTTTCAATGGGGCGCTGCCCCAAACCCCGCCATTTCGTTGGGCAAAGCCCAACTACACTTCCTGCGGGAAGCGACTTTGTCGCTTTTTCAATGGGGCGCTGTCCTCATTCTTTAAAGCATTTGTATTAGATTTTGTGCCGCTTGTTTAGCCTGCTTTGAAGCATTAGAAAACATTGTTTGAAGTTGTGGGTCTTGCACTTGTGATGCATAGGTGTTTAATTTGCAAGCAGACATATTATGACAAGACACGACTTCGCGTATCCAGTTAAGTTCCGATTGTTTAAGACCTTGATTTGGCATTACAATTACCCCTTTCTAAATACATTCCTTACAGTTGGGCAAAGTTTGATTATTTCACACTTTGCAGACAGACCATTTAAACATTTGGTCTGCTATTATTATTGCAGGGGTAGAAAAAAATATTCTAGAAAAATTTATTCAATTTATGGGCGCTTTGCTATAACTATGATATTATTTAGTTTTGTAATATCTAACCATTTCCATTAATGTTGCAGATTGTGCGTTAAATTCCGAAGCAACTGTTAAACATTCTTCGCTGGTGGCGGCATTACTTTGTACTATATCGTAAATTCTTGATACATATTCCGAAACTTCATGAAGAGCAACAGCTTGCTCCGCTGATATTTTTGATATTTCGGATATTACATTAGATACTTGCAAAACTCCATCAAGTATAGTGTCAAGTGCGTCGGCAGTTGTCTGTAATGTTCCAGCACCTTGATTTACACGAGTTACAGAATACTCAACCATGCCCGCTGTTTCCTGTGCAGCTTCACTGCTACGAGATGCAAGACTTCTAACTTCTTCGGCAACAACAGAAAATCCTCTGCCATGTTCACCAGCTCTTGACGCTTCAACTGCTGCATTAAGTGCAAGTAGATTAGTTTGGCTTGCTATATCTTCAATCACTTTTATTATACTGGATATATCTCTGCTAGAATCATTTATTTCCTGCATAGATTGAATCATAAATTTCATTTGTTCATTCCCAAATTTCACATGATCATTAGACTGTTGTGCAAGTGTATCTGCCTCATTGGCGCGGTTGGCACTCTCTTGTGTCTTCTGTTCAATCAAAGAGATTGTAGAATATAATTCATTAATGGTAGCCGTTTGGGCATTACTTCCTGATGATATTAACAATGCATTTTCTGTAAGTTGATTAGAACCATCTAATACAGAGGATGCTGCTGTTCTAATCGCATTAATATTTTTATTAAGTTCCCCTAAAATTAACCCAAATGAATCCTTAATTGGCGAATAATCACCAATATATTCTGCTTTAGAGCGAACATTTAAATCACCATTTGCAATTGAATTCATCATATTTGCAATATCTTCAACAATATCATTTGTAATTGTTTTCGTGGTATTACATGCATCCAAAACTACAGCAAATTCACCTTCACAGTTGATCTCTAAAAGTGAAAAGTCACCCTTTGCCATTTTTTTAACACCACGCTTTATTTCGGAAAGTGGAAGTGATACAGATTCAACCCATATGTTAAGACCATTTATTATTTCTGCCCATTCTCCTTCTAGATTTCCAATATCTGCATGTATGTCAAACTTACCTTTTGAAGCACGTTCAGAAAGACGACTTATTTCAGAAGTTATATGAACAAAATTACTACGCAGTCTTTCCCAAGTTTCATTTACCCATTCCCATTCACCACTCCACGATTTAATGCGGGGGCGGAAATTACCTTTTCCATATTCCTGCATTACATGTTGAACTTCTAAAATATCATCTGCATATACAGTAATCATAGTATTAATGCTTCTTACCAAATCTAAATGCCCACCAGAGTATTTCGTTTCATCAAGCCTTTTGGTGTAATATCCATCAATATGTGCTTGAGATATTTCTGAAATATCCTTGATTAACATATAAAATGATTGGAAAATTTCCGAAAAATGTGCATAAAGAATACCAATATCATCTAATGGTTTCTCGTCCGAATCCCTTGCCTTAAATACTTTTGAACGTTTGTCAAAGGTATGGTCTGCCTCAACAAGCCTTTTGAGGGAATATGTCAAAGTACGTGAAATACTCCAGCGTGTTACAAGCCACATAGCAACCACTATAACAATACCTACTACTGCCAAAAATAATGCAAACCATAAAGCACTGTTTAGGGCATGTCTTAGTTCGATATTCACACCCACTAACCCAACAACATTGTTGTGTATATCTCTAATTGGTGAAAATCCTGGAATTAGATAACCAACATTTATTATGTTTTCTGCCGTCGTATCATAATACGTGTAATACCCTCTGCCCAATCGCATTGCGTTCATTGCATATTGCCCATGTATTCCACGGTCTTGTGAATGTACTACTGTGCCAAAAGCCCCAAAAGCAGCAGGGTCTGCTCCTGCCCTCATACCATGTGCAAAATACTGAAATGAAACTTCTGAATGAGGAGTAATTATAAATATATGCTTTACGCTGTCTATAGCAAACCTGTTTATTGCATTATCAAGAATGTATTGTACTTCAATCACATAACTATCCTTGACCCCTGCATTCATTAAATTAACTGATTCTACAAAACGCGCGGGGTCAATTGCGCTTGCCAGAGTATTGGAAATGTATGCGGCCTTCTCTGCATGTAAATTTCTTATAGTATTGCGATAATAAAACCATGATATTATTGACAAAGCCATTATGCCCAATATCGAGAATACAAGCGTTAATGTGGATATCCTCGTACCAATGGTTCTTCTTTTTCTGGAACGCTTAAACCTATCATTTGAGGTTTGCATACTATCCCCTTCTCGCAAAGTTATAAGTGTTTCTTGCTTCTTTCAATATCAAAACCTTCTGGATAACGCTTTTTTAGTTTATTTACATTGTGAATAGCTATTTCTTCCAAAGTTATGCCCAATCCCGCCGCTATTGATGCCAAATACCAAAGGCAATCAGAGGCTTCATCTTTTAATTTTTCTTCATCTAACAGATGACCATGAAATTTATGTTTCTTTACAATATCAATACATTCCCCTGATTCACCACACAATCCCATAACACCATTTAAAATCAATTGCTCCTTTGAGGTTGCAGCATCACTTGTTGTTCTAAGTGCCAACTCTTGATATTCGTTAAAATCCATAAAAATCAACCTTGTCTTTAATTTAAATGCTTTTTTATTGCTTCTGGTATATGAATAACACCAGACATTTTATAAATATCTAAAATATCTGGTGTTTTCCTTTCATCATAAAAATACATAGGATAATCTTTACCACCCCACACACCTTTTAGTTTAGTATATCCCATGAACTGTATATTATTATTAATACTATTTAAAGTATCTGCTGAAAAACCATCACCTAAAAATATATCAGTTTTATCATCATAAAATAAATATTTTATTTTGGGGTCTACAGTAACTTTACCAGCAACAGCACGTGATGCCATCCTAAAACCTTCGTCAATATCACTACCAACAAAATCCTGTATAGCTTGTCCCTTTTCCCCAATTTTCCACTCTCTAATGAAATTACGTGAATTATTACTTATACCAACATCAGCAACCCAAACAGAACTTTTCATATGTAAGTTATGCTTTTTGGCTTTCTTGCTATTTTCGAAAAACTTCTCTTGTGCTTTAATCATCACATTATAAATTTTTTGTGGCGCAAATAAAATATCTTCTCTTTTATTGACATGACGATAAAATAAGACTTCATCACCCAAACGTTTCCACACAAATAAATCTTGAGGAATAGCTCTACCAATATTTCTACTATTAAGGTTGCTCATCATCATCTCGTCAACTATTATTTTGTGAAAAGAATCAAATGTTTTAATCCACACTTTTTCTTTTGCTTTAAATTGCGTGGCATTTGTTAAATCAACAGAGATTAAGAGATAAACTTTGGATTTATTGAATGCCACGTTTTGTTTTTGTTTACCACCATTACTGGTATGTGTATATTCTGGAAAATTATCGTCGAATAATGCTATATTCTTTTGATTATCAATCATTTACTCACTCTGTTCCTCTAGCTTTTTTCGATACCAAATAACTAAACTCATTGGAACATTAAAGTGACCCGCTATAGCTTGAGTAGGATATGAGGTATCAGCAGCTTTTTCTTCTATAAATTTAAAACGATATTTTGGCATCAAAAAAGCACATGAAAATTCTGTAGCAAACTCCTCACTTATTAAATCATCACCTTCACATTTTGCAATTTCTCCAATATCTATATTTTTCCATTTTTCTCCAGGATATTTAAAATCAACAAACAAATGACCAAGTTCATGCGCTATTGTAAACCTACGATAATGTTCTAAACTCTGTGAGTCTACATAAATATCAAATGACTCATCACCTGTCTTAACAAGACGTTCTTTTTCTTTAAAACTATTAAAGTAGCGAATTTGCCCACCAAGGTCTTTAACAAAACTTTCAATATCAAAATTATCGTCAAAAAGTTCAAAAGTTTCCCTAAGATATAAAGCATAGTTGTGTATTGATTCACTTTTACTTATTTTTCTTCTTTCTTCAACCATCATGGAACAAATCCCCTTTCTTTAAATATATGCCACTACAAAAAATAATGTCCTATCTCATGAGCTAATGATAATGTATCATATAAATTATGTCGATGTATGCAGTATAAAAAAATTTATTTATCGCAATTTTGTATAATAAAATAGACACTATACGTCAATTAGACAAAACAAGTGTCTATATTTCAAATTAACAATTTATTAGATATCCAAATTTCTCACTTGTGTTGCAAATTCTTGAATAAATTCGCGTCTCGCCTCCACATTGTCACCCATTAGTTGAGTGAATATTAAATCTGCCGCTTTTGCATCATCAAGGGTAACTTGTAATAAAATTCGTTTTTGTGGGTCCATGGTAGTATCCCAAAGTTGACCTGCATCCATTTCACCCAACCCTTTGTATCGTTGAATTGGCTTAATTCCATCCCGTCCAATTTTTGATAAAATACCTTGCAGCTCATCATCTGAATAGGCATAGTATTCTTTTTTACTTTTTTCTACCCTATACAAAGGAGGTTGGGCAATATAAACAAAACCCCCGCCAATAAGGTCACGCATAAAACGATACATAAATGTTAAAAGCAGTGTGCGAATATGAGAGCCATCAACATCTGCATCTGTCATAATTACAATTTTATGATACCGCAATTTTTCTAAATCAAAATCTTCATGAATCCCTGTGCCAAATGCAGTTATCATAGCCTTTATTTCTTCATTGCTTAGAATCTTATCGAGTCGCGCCTTTTCTACATTCATTATTTTGCCACGCAAAGGCAAAATTGCCTGTGTTTGAGGGGAACGCGCTAATTTTGCACTCCCTCCAGCAGAATCACCCTCAACCAAAAACACTTCTCATAATGATGGGTCTTTTTCGGAACAGTCAGACAATTTACCTGGAAGTCTTCCGCCTTCTAGTACAGATTTTCTTCTAACCATTTCACGTGCTTTTTTTGCCGCCTCTCGCGCGCGTGCGGCCATTTGGCTTTTTTCAATGATTATTCTGCCTATGCCTGGGCTTTCTTCGAGAAAATAAGCCAAATGCTCTGATAACACATGGTCTACAGCGGTTCTTGCTTCTGCAGCTACAAATTTTCTTTTAGCTTGGCTATCAAACAAAGGTTCTTCCACTTTTATACTAACCACAGCAGTAAGACCTTCGCGAACGTCCTCATTGGATAAATTTTTATCGTTTTCTTTTAATAATTTGAACTTACGCCCATAGTCATTTATGGTTTTTGCAAGCCCAGAACGGAAACCTGTAATGTGAGTTCCACCATCAACAGTATTGATATTATTTACAAATGAATAAGTTGTTTCTTGAAAGCCATCATTGTGCTGGAATGCAATTTCCACAACAATATCATCATACTTTGCTTCACAGTAAAAAATTTCTTCAACCACAGGCTCTTTATGCCTATTTATGTGTGCAACAAACTCTTTGATTCCACCATCATATTGATATGCATGAGAATTAAAAGGTTCTACGCGTTGGTCTACAATTTCAATTCTAAGCCCCTTTGTTAAAAAGGCTGTTTCTTGCAAACGTTGACGCAAAGTATCATAGTTGAATATGAGCTCATCAAAGATTTCAAAATCAGGCTTAAAATGCACAAAAGTACCTTGTTCTGTAGTGTCGCCAATTACAGCCAAGTCCGTAACCTTATGCCCTCTTGAAAACTTTTGCTCATAAATTTTTCCATCTTTGTGAACTTGAACTATTAACCATTCAGAGAGCGCATTTACAGCAGACGCACCCACCCCATGGAGTCCACCTGTTTTAATATAACCACCGTTGCCAAATTTCCCACCTGCATGTAAAACCGTAAATATTACTTCAACAGCAGGCAAACCCGTTTGTGCTTGTATGCCAACGGGAATTCCCCGCCCATTATCTCTGACACTAACGCTGTTATCAGAATGGATTACCACGTATATATTGTCACACGCATCCATTAATGCTTCGTCAACAGCATTGTCAACTATTTCATAAACAAGATGATGAAGCCCTTTTGAATCCTTTCCACCTATATACATACCAGGGCGTTTTCGTATACCTTCCAGCCCTTCTAGCACCTCTATATTCTCTGCTGTATAATCTCTTACTTCCATTTTCAAGCCTCCATTTACAATAATTACAATAGTCTACCGTTTTCAACCTTAATTGTTTTATACTCACCAATTGTCTTAGCCATTAAAACATCCTCAACCCCCGTACATGTAATTAATGTTTGTATCCCCTCAATTTGAGTTAGTAAAAATTGTTGACGAAACTTATCAAGCTCTGATAACACATCATCTAAAAGCAGTATTGGTGTCTCCAGCGCACTAGATTTTATAATTTCTATCTCTGCAAGTTTTGCAGATAATGCAGCCGTCCGTTGTTGCCCTTGAGAGCCAAAATTTCGTGCAGAAATCCCATTAACAGTAAATACAATGTCATCCTTGTGAATTCCGTTTGATGTGCTACCACGTATTATATCTCTTTCATGTGATTTTGACATTACTTCGGAATAGTCATCTGAAATGTTAGGGGCATATATTAATTGTAAATTTTCTTTGTTTTGGGTAATTTTAAAATGTATTTCCCGTGCGATATTGTTAATCCTATTAACAAATCCAGAGCGTGTTTTAATTATACGCGCCCCGTAATATATTAATTGCTCATCCCATATACTTAAACTATCCATTTGGGAACGGTCTTTTTGTAAAGTTTTTAACAATGCATTTCGTTGTTTTAATGCACGAAAATATTCGCGTAAATCCCCATAATAAACAGGTGACAACTGGCATATTTCTATATCCATAAATCGCCGTCTTTCAGAGGGTCCAGCTTTAATTAAACTCAAATCTTCTGGGGAAAACATCACAACCAGCAGAAGCCCAAAAAGCTCTTTCATATGCTTAATGGGTATTCGGTCAATGGATAAGGACTTCGCAGATTTATTTTTATATCGTTCGATATGTGCATCTATTCTAAAATTGGCAAGATTTTTTTGAACGTCCACCCTTACATGTGCCGCTTTTTCATTAAAACCAACTAAATCACAATCCATATTTGAACGCATTGGTCTTCCAAATGCACAAAAATAAATTGATTCTAAGCAATTAGTCTTCCCTTGGGCATTCATTCCATGCAAAATATTTATTTTAGGCGAAAACTCTTGGCTTTCTATTTCAAGATTCCTGAATGCTGTGGCAGAAATATTTGTGATAAGCATTTTGCATCTACACTTGAGACGGAGGGCGTAACGGAACAATCAAATATCTTGCATCCATTTCGGCATTCACACCTTTAATATTACATGGGCTTAATTGGGTATTAAATTTTAATTCCACTTGTTCATCCTCCAAGGCTCTTAATGCCTCAATAAAATATCTAGGATTAAAATAAATCGTTAATTCTTTGCCATCAACTTTGCATTCAACAACATCATCAACCTCGCCCCGTTCAGAGCTTGTACTTACGTTTATTTCATCATTGCCTATATCAATTTTTATGGGCAACATTCTACTGTCAGAGGCGACAAGAATAGCCCTTTCAAACATAGATAACAATTCTTGGCGGTTGCATATTGCTTTTGTGGCAAAATCCTCACTAAATATTTGTTCAAAGCGTATATAATTTCCCTCGATAATGCGTGAACTTAAAGTAAATTCATTGGTTTCAAATACGGCACGTTTTTCTGTGAAATAAAAATTTACTTCGTTTTCTTTTTCTGATGTTGGCAATATACGGCTTAATTCATTTAAAGCCTTTGCTGGTACTATTGACTTAGACTCCACAGTGTTTTCACCATTTAAAATTTCAGAACGGAATGAAATTCTAAACATATCTACAGCAACCACTCTTAACCTGTTATCATTAATCTGCATAAGTTCCCCAGTAAGAACAAGATTACTTGGGTCTGTAGATACAGAGAAAATAGTTTTACGTATCATATCCCTAAGAATTGGTGCTTTTAGCTTATACTTAGTCCCTATATAGATAATTTCATCCTCTGGTGTGGTTGGGAACTCTTCCGCAGGTTGCCCCACTATTTTTAATTTAGAACGCCCACTTTTAATAAATGCCACATTGTTGTCAACATCAAGTGTTATAAAATCACCTGGCATTTTACGAACTACTTCAGTCAAAAGTTTTGCATTTAATGCAACATTACCTTGTTGCTCAACTTCAGCTGGTACATTTTCAACATTTATAGTTATATCCAAATCACTTGCAGTTAATGACAAAGCATCAGCTGCTTTTAAAAGAATGCACTCTAAAATAGGGTTGGTTGTTTTGTTTGATACTGCTCTACCAACTAATGACAATGCGTCTTGTAATTGTTGTTTATCACATGTGAGTTTCATTATTATTTCATCCTCATCATCATCAAATTATTTTTTCATTTTTTATTTTTGAAAAAAATAAAAGTTTTTTTCAAATTTTTTTCATGTATATATTATATTTATTTAATAGTAGTAGTAGGGGCTGTGGATACTGTGGATAACTATGTCTAGACCGCATAAACACTACATTCTGCCTGTGGATAACCCTGTGGATAACTCGCCTAGTTATCCACAGGTAAAAGATGGAATGAAATTTAAAAAAGTTATCCACAGGGTTATCCACAAGTTATCCACAACAAATCTTGGAAAATGCCTGTCGAAAAAAGTTATCCACATTTTATCCACAGGTTATCCACAGGCAAACCTGTGGATAACTATTGAAAATTTTGTTGAAAATAATTTATAGCAAAAAAAAATTTGTTGAATAAAATTTTATATTGAAAATTTTAGTAACCTCTAATTTTTACTTCCAACTCTTCAACTTGTGTTTGTAGTTTTTTGTCGTGTTCAACTTCTCGCGCAATTTTATCACATGAATGTATAACTGTAGTATGGTCTCTTCCCCCAAAAAGTTTACCCACATCTGGTAAGGAAACGTCTAGCATCTTCCTGCATAAATACATAGCAATTTGACGCGGGTACACCAAGTTGTGTGCGCGTCGTTTGCCTTTTAGGTCTTCTTTGGATATTTGAAAATATTGTGCTACTACCGATTGTATAAAATCCATATCAACAGATTGCCTGTCCATGGCAATTAATTGGTCACGTAATACTTCTTGAGTTAGGTCTAGAGTTATTGTTGTATTTGTTAAACGTGCATACGCTGTCACTTTAGTTAATGCGCCCTCAAGGTCACGAATGTTTGAAACTATATTGCGCGTGATAAATTCTTTTACTTCTTGTGGAATTTCAATCATTTCTGAATGTAGCTTTTTTTCCAAAATAGCTGTGCGTGTTTCATAGTCTGGAATTGTGATATCTGCAATTAACCCAGCGGAAAAGCGTGATGTTAAACGCGCCTCCAAATCTCGAAGTTCACGAGGTGGGACATCGCTGGTTAATACAATTTGTTTGTTTTCGCTGTATAAATCATTAAAGGTGTGAAACATTTCTTCTTGAGTTTCATTTTTACCTGACAGAAACTGCACATCATCAATTAACAATAAATCGCATTCTCGAAATTTATCTTTAAACGCTTGTGTACTGCGCTCTCTTATTGAAGTAATAAATTCGTTTGTAAATGTTTCAGAAGATACATACAAAACTTTTAGGTCTGGATATAAATCAATAGCTTTGTTTCCTATTGAATGCACAAGATGAGTTTTGCCCAGCCCCACGCCCCCATATAAAAATAATGGGTTATACCCACTAGTACCAGGTGCTTCGGATACCACTTGTGCCGCCACATAAGCAAGCTCATTACATTTTCCACTTACAAAACTATCAAAAGTATATTTTAGCCTCAAATTTGATTTTTCATAATTATATTGGCTTACACGTTCTTCTTCTGTTTGACTGGATGGATCGTAATTTTCTGGTGATACGATTAAAACCTCGACACTCTCACCCAACACAGCACGTATACAACGCTGTATTTCCGCAGAATATCTATTTTTAATTGTTGGTTTATAAAAGTCTTTTGTGGTTTTGATTGTGAATATATCATTATGGCATGAAACGGGGCTTAGGGTTCTTATCATGGAATCATAGACAACTTGAGTCATAGAATTTTCCAATATTTTCAACGCAGCTTCCCACACATTATTAACATCCAAATTCACACCTCCTGATTCTCACAACAACTTTGCAACATATATTTGGGAAACGAAAGTCTTTCTGTCATGTGTGAAAAACCTTTCGATTCATGAGTACAATATACCATTTTACAGTAAAGTTTTCAATATACACTTGAAGTAATAGCGGAGATTACGCGTTTTGCAATTGAAGAAATAGAACAGTTGTAAATGCTCAAAAATCTTTTAAATCTTTTCAAACATTAGTATTGCATTTTTTTTAAATGTGGATTATAATGTATGCACGGTTGGCAGAGCATTGACCAACATCTGTTGGCTATGGCTGTTTAACATAATGTTTACGAAAATTTTACAATAAAATATTGCAACTGCCATAGAGTGTTCAAGCACTTTCTGGCGGATGTAGGGATAGTGACAACCTATCACCTACAAACACGAGTTTCCTCGCTGTTGCAATAAGGTAAGTATACAACATCTATGTCTTAGTTTCAAGTACACGCGCACGCACCAAATGTCTATTTGACTAATTTTATACGAAATTCAACCAGTTTTGTTTATGAGTTATATTTTTCGCATATTCAACATTCGCTCTGTGGGTATGTTTGTAAGTAAAAGTTGATCCGTTGCCAATGTCGGAAAAACTAAAAAAGTCCTTTTAAATCGCAAGTCCGCGTGTGTATTTGTACTATATCACTCCCCCCCTTCTGCTAGAGGGAAACTCCTTGGGGTGTTGGCATTTGGTTTTGTTGCTTGTTTGATTGCTGTTCAGCCCTAGTGACGGCTAACGCTAGGTGGAACGCTTCTGTTTGTTTGCGTTGATGTAATTACGCACAGGTGATATTGGAATTTTATCCGTTCCTTATCGCTTGGGCGTTTTTGTTTTTTATTCGATGCCAACCGTTCATAGTGTTGTGTTTTTGCTTCCATAGTTGTGTGTGGGAGCAGCATTTAAAACCACCCAAAAAAAGGCTATGCTAATCCTCATAGCCTTTTTTAATGTAAAGTTTTATCATACATTTATGATTAAATTCTAAAAAAATCTAATATCCTATATAACAGTTCACTCCAACCAAAACGGTATGCAATAAATCTTATAAATGCACCAAGAAATATTATTATCAAAGCAACAAAACTACCCGCAATCGCCTTAGGGATTCCTTCTTTAAAACCTTTCCAAAAACCGTTGGTATTTGATTTTTCAGCTTCATTAAAGTCTCTTTGAAGCCATTTACCTACAGCCGTCGCACCTTTTTTTCTTATAGCCTTTGGTACAGAAAGACGACGTTTGAGTTCTTTTATATCAGAATCATCCATAATTAAATTGTTAGCAAATAATTTTTTATATAACTCTGCCCAGTAACCACAGCCTACTGCGTATAAACTTTCAATAAAACTATTTAAAAATGGATTTGGGATATTTTCAAATAAAGGTATTTTTTTATTATCCTTTGATTTTAATGCATCCAAAGTAATGAGTATTTTTTGCTGGAAGTCTTCTTTATACTCCCCTAATTCCCAATTTGTGTGGCATAAATCGGCGTAGGCAAAATAGGTAGTGTAGGCAAGATCGGCGGCATCGGCGACATAGGTGGCATAGGTGGCGGTGGCATAGGTGGAGGCATAGCTGGCGGCATAGACGGCATCGCTAAAAGAGATTATATCAGTACTATTACTAGAATAATCAAAGACATATGCATAAGCAACATCTAATGCATTGAATACTGAAAATAAATTTTCTTGTATTTTTTTTCCATTCCAGTAATTAAAGTTTTCAGTTACACCCAAAAAAGGTAATGCTTGTATGGCACAATACCATGCAAAGTATACAATATCTTTTTTACTCAAATGATCAAGTCGTTCTCTAACCTCTCTTCTAATAAATTCCTCTTGTTTCATATGCAATCACCTACCATACTTTCCCTGCATTTTTCAATAGTTTATCATTTATGCTTAAATACGGCAATATATGCTTTTATAGAAATATTTCTTTCGTTTTTTGATTATTCCACGATACACAAATTTACATTTTAATGACTTAACTAAAAATTTGTAGAAGAAGCATTAATAAATATGGTATAATCACGTAATTATGATTACAACTTTATGAGGAGTCAAAAGGGATATGAAAAACATCATTTTATTGTTATTATTAATCTTTCTAGTGGCTTGTGGCAGTAATAACGAACCAGAGCCAGAACAAATCACGCATGAATCACCAATTATTGAAGTCCAAAATGAACCAGCCCCCACACCCACCCCAGAGCCAATAATACCAGTGGCACCAGAGCGCGGGGTAGGCACACTAATGGAATCAATCAACTATGCAATACAAAACGAAGAAATTTTACAAGAATCTGAATTTAACAGGCAACTGGAGTTGCTTTACGAGTTCGCAAGTAACTTAAATTATGGTGGGGTGACATTAAATGATTTGGTTGTAACACGTGTGTGGGGTGATAATATTGAGGGAATTCCAATCAATGACCCTATCACGTGGGATATTCTGTATATTGTAAATTTTTATGTAAGTTTTCTGAATAACCTTCCCAACTCACAAATATTAGATGAATTGTTAGAATTCACAGGCATAAACCCATCTGACATATATTTTTCCGCAAGCCCTTCTATTATACCTTTTCATTTTTATGATTTTTTGCTTGTGAATCAAGCAATGTATGAATATGCACGCCCGCATTTTCTGCTTAAAGAATTTGCCCGAGAACATAACCATGGAACTTTAACTAGGGACGATGTAATCATCACAATGTTTAACGATTTTGGACTGTTTCATGATTTATCATCCCCAGAATTTTGGTTTGATGAAAGGTTTCTGCTAGGGGTAATTAGTGAAGATGTAAAGAATGACATAAATTTTATCAATGACATTCAAAATATTCTATCACTAACAGGGCTTACAATAGATGATATTGAGTTTCAACAACAAAATGTTAGTAATCAGTATGTAGAGTTTCAGTTTTTGCAAGTGAATGAAGAACTGGGACAGCTGTATGAACAATGGAATCTATTGCGCCAATTTCAAAATTTGGCTAGAGTGCGCTCTTCTCGTCGTGGGATAGTGATGGAGGAGGTTATAACATTTATTTCACCTGCGGATGTTTCAGGTGGTGTAGTCGCAATTGGTGGTGATGTTTGGAATTTGAGTAATTTCCAAGTAGGTTTTGGGCATAAGAGTTCTACGGCTATAGATGAAATAGCGGAAATGCTGGTTGTATTTACGGGTATTCCGCGTGACAATATAGATTTTATGGTTGGGGCATCTGCTGTTGATGTAGGCTGGACACCTTTTGGATTAACACCACAGCAAATCGAGTTTATCGGACTGCTTGAAATATATATGGAAACTGTTAATGCGCCATTTTGGGAAGACCGCCATTCTTTTGACCCTGTAATTGTTCGTATCGACAACCCTGAACCCCTACCATGGTTTGGAGAACCTATTTATATATTTACCATTTGGGTATATGATGATAATGAAGAATTATTAAATCACATTGTTGAAGATCTTATGGCGTTTACAGGAATGACAATTGATGATTTTGAAATTCTTGTAGCGTGAATAAAAAAGTGGCTACGCCCCCCCTGGCCCCATTGAAAAAAAAGAGTCTGTTAAACAGGCTCTTTTTTCGTTGAGGTTGGGTTAATATTCATATAGTAAAATCAATTTATAAACGCCAAAAGGAGGAATACAATGTCGGTATTACAAATTGAAGACTTAACGAAAGACTACGGCGCAGGGCGTGGAGTATTTGATGTAAATTTCCATGTAAATAAGGGTGAAGTATACGGATTTCTTGGACCAAATGGCGCAGGAAAAACAACTACTATTCGTCATATAATGGGATTTTCACGCCCGCAAAAAGGGCGTACTTTAGTAAATGGTCAAAATAGCTGGTTGCACTATCACGAGATACAGCGAGATTTGGGTTACTTACCTGGTGAAATAGCTTTGCCTGAACATTTGACGGGTACAGCATTTATACAAATGATGGCAGAGTTGCGCCAAATGTCTGATATGACGTACACACAAACATTAATAAAACGCTTTGAATTAGAGCCAAAAGGCGGATTAAAGCGTATGTCATTAGGAATGAAGCGAAAATTAGCGATTGTTACCGCTTTTATGCATGACCCCGAAATTTTAGTTTTAGACGAGCCAACCAGTGGGCTTGACCCCGTTATGCAAGCAATCTTTATAGAATTTATTAAAACAGAAAAGAAGCGCGGTAAGACAATTCTTTTATCATCTCATATATTTTCGGAAGTTGATGCAACATGTGACAGAATCTCAATAATAAAAGATGGGCGTTTAGTTAGTTCCTTTGTTGCAAAAGATTTAAAACATTCCGAAAGCAAAACATACAAAATTGAATTTAACCAAAAAGAAGAATTCCAGCGTTTTTGTACAGATTCAGAAAATCAAAAAATTTATGATATAGCCTCTGTAAAGCGTCACCGTAATCAAGCACATATACATGTAAACGACGCACAGATTAACGAATTTATTACAGTCATTTCAGGCTACGGGCTTAAATATTTTACAGAAATTCAGTTTACCCTAGAGGACTATTTTATGGAATTCTATGATAAACGCAATACCAAAGCAAAAGGGGGTTTTAGCGGTGGCATTCATCCAAATGAATAATATTACAAAAGATTATGGTGATAATCGTGGCATTTTTGATGTTAATTTAGAAATAGCACAAGGCGAAACTTTTGGCTTTGTAGGCACAAACGGCGCGGGTAAAACTACAACTATTCGCCATATGATGGGATTTTTAAAACCTGATAAAGGAACTTCCCAAATAAAAGGATTAAACTGCTGGTTTGATTCTGCACAAATAAAAAAACATGTGGGTTATATTCCTGGGGAGATAGCATTTCCTGATGCCCCAACAGGTAAAGAATTTTTAAGAAGACAAGCAGATTTACTTGGGTTAAAAGATATGAGTTTTGCAGAGAAAATCACAGAGATATTACAATTAGACCCAACGGCAAACCTTAAACGCATGTCAAAGGGGATGAAACAAAAAACAGCCATAGTGGCAGCATTTATGGCAAACCCTGAAATTCTTATTCTTGACGAACCTACAACAGGATTAGATCCTTTAATGCGTGTCAGCTTTATAGACCTGCTTAATGACGAAAAGAAAAAAGGCAAAACAATATTTATGTCAACCCACCTATTTGAAGAAGTTGAGGACACATGTGACAAAGTTGCACTAATTAAGGATGGCAAAATTATTGATATAAAATCAACGGCAGAAATTCGTCATAATGAAAATAAAACATTTAAAGTAGAATTTCTCACTCATGAAGATTTTACACGTTTTATTGAAACTATAGCCTCATCGGAACGGCAGGGTTTGGGGCAGAGTTCTATTGAAATAAAAGAAAAACGAGAAAGCCAGAATCAAGTTATTGCAAATGTGCATGACAGCAATATTAATGCATTTACGGGCATATTAAAAAATTTCCGCATAAAATTCTTGCGCGAAAACAAATATACCCTAGAACAATATTTTAATAGCTTATATCGGAATCGGGAGGACGCTAATGTTTAATAAAACTATATTCAAACAAACTTTAAAATCAAATATGCGTTTGTGGTTCATTATAACAGGTATTTTAATTGCCATGAGTAGCCTAATTATTGCAATCTTTAATCCTGCCACTATGGAACAGATGATGAATCTCATGGAGCGTTTGATTGAAGACCCTGCACTACTTGCAACGATCGCCAGCAATTTTTCTCTACTTAATGTGTTGGCAATGAATTTCTACACAGGCATGGGTATAATTTTGACATTAATCTATGTAATAATCACATCAAATGCGCTGGTTTGTAGCCATGTAGACAGGGGTTCTATGGCTTATATTCTATCAACCCCAATTAAACGCACAACAGTGGTAATAACTCAAGCGATTTATTTTGTAATTGCATTACTCTTGATGTACACCCTTCTCACCCTTTCTGGTATGGTAACGGCGCAAATGTTCCATGGTGGAGTATTTACCAGAGCATATACTGCCGATGTACGTGAAGTTGCAGATTTTCTTAATATGGACAGGTCAACAGTAGCAGACGATTTAACCATAATTGCACGCAATCCAGAAGCAGTAGAAATAGGCGCGCAAGCACGTAATATTGATGTAGATGTGTATATCATATATCTTGATATGCTTATTGCCGAACAACAGGCAACTGAAGCAGAGGAGATTACACCACCAATTGAAGAAACACCAGAAGAACGTGCCATTCGTGAAGAGATGGAACGCATGGCAGAGGAAATGGCGGAAGACATGCAAAACCGCTTTATGGATGGTGTTGAAGCCGCCGCTGAAATTTTAGAAATGCAAGCAACCTCATTGATATTTGATTTGGGTTTAATTAAAGATGACCCCATTGTTCTTGTTGCAGCTTCTGAAGCGGCAGAAATGCACCCTATGCAGTTTGTTGCAATAATAAACATGCAACTAGCAAATGAACAAGTTATGCAAGATGCACAAGTAAACTTTAATATTCCAGATTATATCATGCTTAATATTGGTGTATTTTTACTAATGTTTGCTACAAGCGGAATTTCATTTCTTGCTTCATGTTTGTTTAACCTCACCAAAAATGCAATGGCAATTGGCGCGGGTATTCCTATAGCCTTTTACCTATTCCAAACTATGGCGGCTGTAGGAGAAGATTTGGAATTCTTCCGTTTTCTAACCATAAATACGCTGTATAATCCAATGCGTGTAATAGGTAGCGGAACTTTCTGGTGGCAATTTGTAGTTTTGGGTGCTATTGGATTTTTATTGTATGCCTTTAGTATCAAAATCTTTAAAGAAAAAGATTTACCGTTATAACAACACATGAGGTTGAGTGTATGATTAAGATATTAAAATATATAGTTATTTCATTATATATTATTGCAATTGTAGGATTCTTTTTACCTTTTGCTAGTTTAGAATTATCATTTTTTGGAACTTATAGGCAAGTAAATTTTAGCTTGATGACAATTTTTCAAAATAATAGCCAAGACCCTCTCTTTGGTGGAGGGCTTGGTTATTCAGATTTGGGCGAATTTATCAGTGATCTTGATGAAGTTAGAAATGTAACAAATAGAGCCGTTTTGGCTGCGGTTTGTTATGGTAGTTCATTTCTTATGGTGCTTGTGGTTTTAATATTCACTATTTTAAACAAACTCAAATATTTGAGAATTCTTCTTGCGGCTATTATAGTTTGTTTATTTATTTACGCAGGACATATTATATCTGGGATACCATATATGATTTTTGATGAAATTGAAAACATGTTAGGTTTTTTTGCATTATTTATTAATTTTAGGGGTATGTTATCAATTTCTTTAGGAATCGGCTATTGGATTTCTTTAATAACAATGTGCGTAAATTTTGTTATACTTATACCTGCTTCATTTCGCAAAAGTAAAATTGAAGTCACTCAAGAGAATAATTAATGTTGCAAACAAAAGAACGCCCTTAAATTAGGGGCGTTTTTTTGTTGCAACACTTTTTTAAATTATTATTATTTCTCATTTTGGCGCAAATCCATGTATATATCCATATTTGATTTAATCCTATATTTCATAATATCACATGTTGGATTTGCAATTATTAAACCATCATCAACTATAGTTCTTAATTTGCTGATAGAAATACCAAGTATGCCAGCCAGAAAGGAACTTAGTTTTAAGTTAAAGATATATGTGGAGTTTAAATGGACTAGTGTAGATTTGCTCCAATCATGTGGCTCTAAGCCTTCAACACGGTATTTTACATTTGTGTATTGTACAACACATGCATTTTGTTTTAAGAAGTTTAGGTCAAATGCGTATTTCCATGCCAATTGTACATCATTATTGGTAAATTGGTCGAATAAGACACTTGAAATATCATTTGGTTTAATGCCTTTAGATATGGTTAATTTCAGTGTTGTATCACATTTTGAACACTTATAAATCAGCCAAATGTCAACCCGTGTTTGATTAGCATTCATACGGAATTTTTCACTACAATAAAATTCCATTTTTCTATTACATTTACTGCAATGCCTAATAATTAATGGCGTATTAGTTGGAACTATATTACATGTTATTTCATCATATTTATGTTTATCGAGCATATTTATCACCCGAAAAATCATACTATGTAACCTATACTTATCACTACCTAAAAAACAATTAAGAAATATGTTTGAGGCATATAAAAACGCAACCAATATCAATCAATCATGGTTGCGTTTTTCATTTGCTAGGAAATTGCTTTCGCAATTTCCGCCGCTCAATGGGGGTACTGCCCCCAGGCCTCCGCCACTACAGCGCGAATGAATTGAGCTTCCGTTTCCTTCGGAAAGCGACGGAGTCGCTTTTTTATTCAGTTTATTTCCCAAAGTAATTATTCTTTGAATACTCTTTTCTGACAAGAAATATTCTATAGCCAATTCATTAATGCTAGAACCAGATTTATACTTTGCATATATTTTATTATTTCGTTCTTGGGTTTCAATTTTTGAACGGGTGCTGTCTCCCCACTTTTTCCGATTTTCACTTTTTCGTGGAATATAGATATACGCACCATCTACAAATTGTTGCATTGCTAATAGGATATCATCAGGAAAGATATCCTGTGCATTTTTATAGCGCATAATGCCCTCCTAATTATTTTGTTAGGATGAGCAAAGGCTATCAAATTCATAAAATTTTAAATTTTATTATACGCAATAGCCTCTGCTATGCGCTAGTTGCAGGTGTAGTCATAAAGTTGTAATCCCTCCTTGCAAAATTAGTATATAATCCCTAAGATTCAGTTTTATTAATGCCAAACTTCCTCTCTGTTCCAGATAGCAACCTCTTTATGTTCTCATGGTGCAAGAACCAAGCCATAACAACCAACCCAAAGGAAACGGCAACTGCCTCCCAATGATATCTAAAAACAAACATCAGAACCGCCCCCATTAACACCATTGTCAAAGATGCCAATGAAGTATACCTAAACAACAAGATAAGTATAAACCCAGTAGCAAATGTAATCAAGGCTATCCGCCAATCTACCATCAAAATTATTGCAAGGGTACAGGCAATACCTTTGCCTCCCTTAAATTTTAAATAAAATGGGAAATTATGACCAAGCACCGCACCCAGCCCCGCATAAACCCCAGGAAGTACATAATCAGTAAATAATGCTCCTTCATCAAAAATTAAAGAGGCAACAACAAATGCCAAAACGGTTTTGAGTATATCACTAATAAAAACTATAGCACCCGCTTTTGAACCCAAAACACGATTGGCATTTGAAGTTCCTGCATTTTTACTACCATGTTCACGAATATCAATACCCTTTAATCGCCCAATAATATATGCCGTTTGAAATAACCCAAAAGCATAACCAATTAGCACTGCATAAATCCTAAACATATCCTATATCACCTCAATTTAGGGGGTGTATCCTTACCTTTATCGCGTGTAATGAAGCGTATAGGTGTACCCGCAAATCCAAAGGCATCCCTGATTTTATTTTCTAAATAACGTAAATATGAAAAGTGCATTAGTTTACTGTCATTCACAAATAAAACAAAAGTTGGAGGTTTTACAGATACTTGAGTGGCGTAATATATACGTAATGCCCTTCCCTTATCTGAAGGAGGGGAATGCATTGCAGTAGCTTCTAAAATAACATCATTGAGTACACCCGTTGATATTCTTTGGGCATGATTTTGGTACACTGTGTATATCATGCCAAAGAGTTTATGAACCCTTTGCCCTGTGTGTGCAGATATAAACATTTTGGGTGCATATGGCATATAAGCTAGTTCTGTTTCTAGCTTATGGGTAAATTCCTTCATTGTTTTGTCATTTTTTTCGATTTTATCCCATTTGTTTACCACTACAATAGCTGCTCGCCCGCGTTCGTGAGCAATTCCCGCAATTTTGGTATCTTGGTCTGTAATGCCTTCTTCTGCATCCACCAAAAGCACACACACATCACAGCGCTCCACAGCGGAAACGGTGCGTACTATACTATATTTTTCAATATTTTCTTTTATACGGCTTTTTCTCCTAAGCCCTGCTGTATCTATAAATACATAATCATGCCCGTCTTTGGTGAAATACGTATCAACCGCATCACGTGTTGTACCTGGGATATCACTTACAATTAATCTTTCTTCCCCAAGGATTCTATTAATTAATGAAGATTTGCCCACGTTTGGTTTGCCCACAATAGCCACACGAATTCGGTCATCTTCTTCATCTTCATTAACTTCTGGTGGAAATAGGTCAACTATAGCATCCAGCATATCACCTAGCCCAAGTGCTTGACCAGCCGATATTGGCACAGGGTCACCAATGCCTAATTCATAGAACTCATATATTTCGTGGTTTGGTTTTGATGGAGTATCTACTTTATTTACAACAAGCACTACAGGTTTACCTGAACGGCGTAGCATTTCCGCGACATGCCTGTCTGCATCCATTACCCCTGATTTAATATCCGTCAAAAATAAAACCACATCGGCGGTTTCAATAGCAATTTCTGCTTGACGATATATATGCTTCATCATTAAATCATCAATATCTGGGTCTAATCCCCCTGTGTCTACCAAAGTAAATTTATATTTTAGCCATTCCGCGTCTGCATATAGGCGGTCACGGGTTACTCCTGGCATATCATCCACTATGGCGATACGGTCTTCAACTATTCTGTTAAACAGAGTGGATTTTCCTACATTTGGCCGCCCCACAACTGCAACTATTGGCTTTGACATTTCCTAATCTCCTGTCTTGACATTTTGTGAAGTGTATCATAACATTTTCATTACAGTGAATGCAATTGAAAATGACGGGTGTGTTGCACACCACCATTTTTAATTGCAATGAATGCCCCCTGACCGACTGTAGCATAGCATAAGGAGGTGAGGGGTTTTTACTATATTGCCAATTCTAAAGTTTGTGGGAGGTTATCATGTTTGAAAAAAAACACAATTCACAGCAACATTCGTTAGAAATACGCATTCACAGGATATTACTGATTTCTTTAGTGGTATCAACTGTATCTTTAGTTTCAATAATGACTCTTGTTTTAGTTCAGTTTATAAACGCTACTGATGAAGATCTTCCTATAGCTATCTCTGTAATTTTGCTGGCAATAACAATTGTTCTAGTTATGGTTTTTTTATTGTTTGTTTCAAGATATATAATACACAAGTTGACAAAATCAATTTATTCCACACAAAGTTCCTTGCATGAGGCACAGGCAGAATTAATTGAACTTATGCAAAAAACGGAACGCCAAGAGTTTTTGTTGGAAACCATTAATGAAATTACATTTGCTTTGTTGGGAATGCCTGATGATGATTTAGAGCAATTTAATATTTCATTTACAGAAGGAATCTCCCGTGTTTCTATATGCGGTGATGTGGATGCATTGTATGTATTTAAAAATAATAATTCATCAGACAATATCCTATCACAATATACTCTACAAATGTCTTGGAGTGATAAATCCCCAACCATAGATTATCAATCTGTGGAGTTATTCAGTTATGAAGATGTTCCTGAATGGTACACACAACTTGCCGATATGAAATATATAAACAAAACATTTGAAGAATTTACAGCAGAAGAGCTTAAAATTATCGACTCAAATGTAAAGTCAATTTTAATTATTCCAGTGTTATTTCAAGAAAGATTTTGGGGTTTTGTTGCGTTTGAAGACCATGATAAAGAACTTATATTTGATACCAGTCGTGTAGAATTTCTTAAATCCGCGGCGATTATGATAGTATCTGCTGTACACAGAAGAAAACAAGTATCCCGTCTTCGTGAAGCAAATGACAGAGCAAAAATTATGCTGGATGCAATGCCGATTAGTTGTTTTATATGGGATACAAATATGAGTTTAGTCGATGCAAATTCTAAAGCTGTTGATTTTTTTGAATTTAAGAGTAAAAATGAACTTGCTTTGCGGTTTTATGAAACCTCACCAGAGTTTCAGGCAAATGGTCGTTTAAGTAAACAACTTGCACATGAATACATTCAACATGCATTTGATGAAGGTTTTCATAACTTTCAGTGGTTGCATTGTATGCCAAATACATCAGAACTAATTCCAACAGAAGTGACCCTTGTTCGTATAGAATATGAACATCATCTTGTTGTTGCGGGTTATTTAAGGGATGTACGCGAACAACACCATATGATACAAGAAATAAAACGCCGTGGCGATTTAATGGGGACAATCAACTCTGTAGCAAGTATTTTATTACATTCCGAAATGGATGACTTTGAGGCCGCTGTATTCCGCTCGTTGCATATGATGGCACGACAGGTGGGCGTTGAGCGTGTATTTGTATGGGAATATAATAAAGATGATGAAATGGGTTATTTTACACAGGTATTTGAGTGGTTTGGTGATTCTACTATTTTTTCACGCCAAAACCTGAAAATTTGGTGTCACACTGCAAATGCTATAAATTTAGAATCAAGAATACTCAGGGGTTTATGTATTAGTGGTATTACCAGTGATTTGCCCAAGGAAGCCCAATCTGCACTTTTTTTTGCTGGCACAAAATCTTATCTTATAATACCAGTGTTTTTGAGAAACAATTTATGGGGAATACTTGGATTTTGTGACATGCGTAACGAGCGCGCATTTAATGAAAATGAAGATTCTGTCCTTCGTTCTGGTGGGCTATTGGTTGCAAGTGCATTACTGCGCCATGAAATGACCCAAAATATGAAAGCAAACTCAACAAAACTGGAAACTTTGTATGCCGAAACACGAGCGGCAAGTGAAGCAAAAAGTAATTTCCTTGCCACTATGAGTCATGAAATGCGGACTCCAATGAATGCCATTATTGGAATGAGTAGCATTGGCAAAAATGCAAAAAATCTAGAACGCAAAAATGAATCATTTGAAAAGATTGAAAAAGCCTCAAAACATTTATTGGGTGTTATAAATGATGTTTTGGATATGTCTAAAATTGAAGCAGGTATGTTGACACTAGATGAAGTGCCATTCAATATAGAAGATATTATTGTTAATGTGTCAATTGTACATCATTTTCATTTTGAGAAAAAAAATCAAGTATTTCATTATCATATAAAACCAGATGTTCCAAAAACAGTTATTGCGGATGACCAGAGACTTGCGCAAGTACTAACAAATTTAGTATCCAATGCAACAAAATTTACACCTGAAAATAAATACATTCGTATTGAAGTACATCTTGAATCTGAATCAAAAGATGGAGATCACTGTGTTTTACGCTTTAATGTCATTGACCAAGGTATTGGATTAAGTTTATCTCAACAAGAAAATCTGTTCCAATCTTTTGTGCAGGCGGATTCTAATACCACCCGCAAGTATGGCGGAACAGGTTTAGGTCTAGCAATTTCAAAACATATTGTAGGGCTTATGGGGGGTAAAATTTGGGTAGAGTCTGATTTGGGCAAAGGCGCGACATTTTCATTTAATGTTAAAGCAACATTACCAAAAGAGGTTAGCGAGAGTATTATAGATGTTTATGATGATGCAATACCTGATTTTTCTGGTAAAGTATTACTATTGGCAGAAGATGTTGATATTAACCGTGAGATAGTTCTGATTTCTTTAGAGGATACTAAATTAAATATTGAATGCGCGGAAAATGGTGCAGAGGCATTAACTATGTTTGGAAATAACCCAGACCGCTATGACCTTATTTTTATGGATGTTCACATGCCTATTATGGATGGGCATGAGGCAACACGCAGAATTCGCGCATTGGATTATCCACATGCGAAATCTGTGCCGATAGTGGCAATGACGGCAAATGTTTTTAAAGAGGATATTAATAAATGTTTAGAATCTGGGATGAATGGGCATTTGGGTAAACCATTGGATTTGCCTGTGGTTATAGATACCCTTAGAACCTATCTCTCTAAAAAATAAGAAGTAGCCAACACATTTGAGAAATGTGTTGGCTACTATACATAATTTAGTTCATCTCTTCAATTATGCTCTTAATTTTTGGTAAAGCAACAAGTTTTCCTTTTACACTAACTCTGGCTACAGTTTTTTGGAATAGCTCCGAACTGATATCATTACTAATTTTCAACATGCCAACAACACTGATTTTGATTGGTCTATTACCATTATTTTCAAAAGCATCTTCTAAACCTCCTTTATTAAGATAGATAATTCCAATGCCCCATATGCCTGAACCCTGTTTAGCACCAGTAATTGGTGTAACAGCACGTTCAATTTTATCTTCATGGGCTTCAAGTTGTTTTCTTATTGCAGTTCTAATGAGGTCTGAACGATTGGAATAGATACCTTGTTCAACAAGCACATCAATTTGCGCCAATTCAACAATCCCTAAATTGATTGTTAATTTTTCAGTTTCATTTGACATTTTAAATCCTCCCGACATCCATATGGATGGTTTGTGGAGTTATTTTAGCAAAGAAAAATTAATCTGTCAACAAAAACAATCCATATGGATGTTGTATGGATTGAATATATGATATGGTTTTCCTAATATTATAGGATGATGTTACATATTTAACAGGATAAATGAAATGATCTATATAAAAGATGTGAAAATTATTACATAAAATCAAAAGCATATGATATATTTGCACAAAAAAATTTGGTTTAATCTAATACATGATAGGAAAAGTGCCATATTAATATATCAAAAGGAGAATTTATATGAAAAAATTAATGCTTTTATTTTTCCTCGTAACACTTATTTTTGTCCTTGGCGCATGTGGAAGTGATGACGATTCTGAACGCCAAGTTATAAGGTTTGCCGCCCAAATGGACAGCACGCCTGGTACAAGGGCTGTGTTGGATGCGTTTAATGAATCCCAAACAGAATTTTATGTACAGTGGATTGAAATGACCAACGATTCAGCGGCTATGCGTGAACAATTACTTACATCACTTCGTGCAGGAAGTAGCGAATACGACGTTATATCACTTGACGTTGTGTGGGCGGGCGAATTTGCTTCTGCTGGTTTTATTACACCACTTGACATGAGAATGGCAAGCAGCGGGCTTAGTGTGCCACAATTTAATTCAGGCTCTATGGCTTCTGGACGATATTCCGCAATGCAGTTTGTACTACCATTTTTTCCAGACTTAGGTTTCTTGTATTTCCGTAGTGATATTGTTTCGCCAGAAACTGCGGCAAGACTTGTTGCAGGTAATTATACCCATCAAGATTTATACAATTGGTCAAATCAGTATATGGGGCAAGGCGGAACAAACTATGGTATTGTTTTTCAAAGCTCGTTATATGAGGGCTTAACCGTTAATATCAACGAGTTTACATCAAACTGGAGTGATGTTAGGGGTGGGCTTGAAATGATGAGACGTTTCACATCTTCGAATATAACCCCCTCAAATATACTTCTTTTTACAGAAGGTGAAACGCACAATGCATTTATCCATGGTCAAGCTGTATTTGCACGCAACTGGCCTTATCAGTGGGGTATGATTGCTTCTGAAGGTTCAATCAACCAAAGTCAAGTTAGTGTTGCTCCGCTTCCTGGTGGTGGTTCTGTTGGCGGTTGGTTACTTGCCATTAATGCACACAGCCAAAATCAAGATGGTGCATGGGCATTAATGGAGTTTATTGCCACTCATGAAGGTCAAAGGATTTTCAGCACAACTGGTGGTTATTTGCCAGGATTTAATCAGACATTAAATGATCCAGACGTTATTGCTGGTAATGAATTGCTAACAATGCAAGGCTTTCAAAATGCGTTATTAACCACAATTGCGCGCCCTGTTTCTTCCGAATATGCTAGGGTTTCTGACGCGATTCAGCGAGCGACTCATGGATTTTTAGCTGGGACTGTAGATTTAGATACTGCTGTACGCGAAATTGAGGCTGCTTTGGCTGAATAAAGATTTCATATAAGACCTTGGGGTTTCACCCCAATCCCCCACAAGGGGACTAGTCCCCTTGACCCCTTCCTTTTGGGTCGTGCTATGCACGCCCCTTTTTTAAAATGTTAAATCAAGCGTTGCACGATAAGGGGAAAGTGAAGTGTCACGTCCCCCTTGGTTATCTCTAAGGTCTTAACCCCAAATCTTTAAAATAACTTGGAAGGATATTCTCCATGAAACGAATAACCTTTAGACAATTTTTGTTTATACTGCCACTGCTAGTTATATTGTCAGTATTTTCTGTTTTTCCAATACTAAGCTCCTTTGTATATACTTTTTTCGACTACCATACAACTGATCCGCAACGAGCACAACTTTTTTTATCAAATTCATTTAATGAACCACTCTTTCATCAGGATGGGGTATTTTTAGGGTTTTTCTTAAATGATGAACTACATGCCGCCCCAACAGATGAAGGAGCGGCAGAAATTCGTGAAATACAAGCAAGTATAGCAGCTTTTATAACCCCTTTTCAGGATGGGAGTGTAAGAAGAATAGGTAATGCAGAAGCAACAGAAATTTATAATTTTATAACTAACATAGAGGCGCGATTAACCACCTTTTATGCCCGCTATCCCGATGTTGATTTTAGCCGTCACGAAGATACATTTACATTATTAAACAATATGCGTCGTCGTTTTATTGAACCTAATTTTATAGGGTTTGATAATTATGCCTCATTAGTGCGTGACTCAAGGTTTTGGTCTGCGCTTAGAATTACAATGGTTTTCACAGTTATATCCGTTTTCCTAGAGCTGGTGTTGGGGTTGGCACTTGCCCTAATTATGAACAAGGCAATACGTGGAATTGGTGGAGTTCGTACAGTGGCACTTATTCCCTGGGCAATACCCACAGCAGTAGCGGCATTAATGTGGAGTTATCTGTATGATGGAAGCAATGGAATTGTTGCACATATTTTTTCTGAAATTGGATTAATTGAATCACCAACGTCAATGTTACTAACAGCTTCTGGTGCCATGGCTTCTGCAATACTTGCGGACGTGTGGAAAACTACACCTTATATGGCATTACTATTATTAGCTGGCTTACAGATCATTGACAGTGGATTATATGAAAGTGCCGCAATTGATGGCTCTGGACGTATAAATACATTCCGTAAAATCACATTACCACTAATGAAATCCTCTATTTTGGTTGCTCTTTTATTCCGTATGCTGGATGCCTTCCGTGTATATGACTTAATTGCAGTTTTAACAGGTGGTGGTCCTGGTGGTGCGACAGAAAGTTTATCTATTTATGCACACAGGATTATGATTGGTATGAATGATTTTGGTTACGGTTCGACAGTTGTTGTAGCAATGTTTGTGTGTGTTGCATTAATTGCCTTCTTGTTTGTAAAAATATTGGGAGCGGAGTTGCTAAAAAATGAAGACTAACCCTATTGTTAAAAACGCGGCTACATCGCTTTCCGAAGGAAGTGTAGCTGGGGTTTCCCCAGCGAAACGGCGGGGCTTGGGGCAGCACCCCATTATAAAAAAAGCGACAGTAGCCATTGGTTATCTAGTGGTTATTGGGTTTTTATTAATTAGTGTCTTCCCCTTCTTTTGGATGATTGTTACATCAATAAAACCCAGTGCTGAAATTTTTGGGGTGGGTGCATTCCGTATAATACCAGACAATCCCACAATCGGAAGTTATACATCTGTTATATTTGACCATAATATACTCCGTTCGGTTGCAAACAGTTTTATTGTTTCTGCAATTACAATGTTTTATGTTGTTGCAATTGCGTCCATGTCGGCATATATTATTTCTCGTTGCAACTTTAAGGGAAAGTCTCTATTAATGGGTTTTATACTAAGCATTTCTATGTTTCCCCAGATGATTATTGTAGGTCCTATTTTTAATATGTTCCATCGCTTTAGTATGCTAAATAGCTTTTGGATTGTATTACCTTACTCTACAATAACTTTGCCCATTGCCGTTTGGATTATGGTAACACACTTTAAGCGGATTCCCCTTTCAGTGGAAGAAGCAGCAAATATTGATGGTTGTTCGCCGTGGCGCACTCTTTGGCAGATTATTTTCCCACTTGCCGCACCTGGTGTATTTACTACAGGTATTATGACATTTATAGCTGCTTGGAATGAGTTTCTGCTTGCCTCCACACTTAATGTAAATATCCGTTTTCATACTGTGCCAGTGGCAATTAACGCGCTTCGCACACAATTTGTAATACTTTGGGGTGAAATAACTGCCGCTACGGTTATTGTAATAATACCCACCCTTTTAATAGTGCTATTATTCCAAAAGCAAATTATATCTGGAATTATCAGTGGAGCAGTGAAAGAATAGGCTTCTTAAAGACCTTGGGGTTTGAGATGGAACCCCAAGGTTTTAAACAATAACTAAAAGGTGATGTTTATGAAATTTACAAAAACGAACTACAGCAAAGAATCTTTGGCACTGGATGAAACACTTTTTCATGTGGCAAATGGATATCTGGGCGTTAGAGGGAGCTTAGAAGAAGGCTGCCCAAAAGGTGTAACTACTATCCGTGGGTGCTATATCAATGGCTTTTTTGATACGGTAAGACTACATTATCCAGAGCGATTATATGGTTTTCCAGAAGAGGCGCAACGGCTTGTAAACCTGCCAGATATCCAAACAATGAAATTGTTTTTGGATGGTGAAGAATTTTCGCTTTTTAGTGGTGAGGTTTTGAACTATGAAAGAACTTTAGATATGGGTGCAGGTTTAACCACCCGTAAAATACGCTGGAAAAGCCCACAAAAAAATCAAACGGTTGATATAGAAATCACACGCTTGGCAAGTTTTACACGCCCAGAGCTTTTTTTAGCTATATACAATGTTTCGAGTGTGGATTTTGAGGGCGAAGTGGAATTTTTAAGTGGCATAGATTGTAATGTTTCAAATTATGTTGCAGATAATGACCCTCGTGTTGCCTCAGAACGAATACAGCATATATTTTTTGACAATGCTTTTGACAGTACAAACGTTCGCTCAGAAATAGTTGGCTCGTCCAATGAACTTATTGGGAAGGTTACATGTCATACAGGCGTGTCAAATTTACAACTTGCCATAACTCATCTAGCACGGGTATCCGCTGATACTCGAAACGAACAAGCTCATGAATCATCAGAATATACTATTGAAACAGACAATGGCATTGAATCATATAAAAGTATTCGTTTAAAATCAGGTGAGAGCTGCCAAGTAGATAAATTTATAGTTTTGAGCGATTCCCGTAGACAAAAAAGCCCAAGAAAACATGTTTGGGATGTAATTATTGAATGTGGAGAAATTGGCGCAGAGGCCTTGTTACAAGAACAAGCAGATTTTATGAGTAACTTTTGGAATTCATCTAAAATGGAGATACACGGTTGCCCAGAATTACAAGACGGCATGATGTTTAACTTGTATCAATTACTACAAAGTGCGGGGCGTGATTCTATAACTAGTGTTGCCTCAAAGGGCATATCTGGTGAGGGTTATGAGGGGCATTATTTTTGGGACACGGAAATCTACATTTTCCCGTTTTTCCTGTACACACAACCTGAAATAGCTAGGAGTTTATTAGATTTTCGATATAACACCTTAGATGGTGCAAGAAAACATGCAATGGTAATGGGGCATAAAAAGGGTGCGTTATACCCTTGGCGCACCATTTCGGGCAGTGAGTGTTCGTCATTTTTCCCAGCGGGTTCGGCACAGTATCATTTGACAGGTGATGTTGCCCATGCGTTTATGCAATACTATTATGTTACTGATGATGTAAGTTATATGGCAGAGTATGGGGCAGAAGTTTTGTTGGAATCGGCACGACTTTGGTTGGACTCTGGCAATTATGGAAATGATGGTAAATTTCATATTCACAGTGTAACAGGTCCAGATGAATATACCTGTTGTGTGAGTGACAATTATTATACAAACCGTTCTGCACAATATAATTTAAAAGGTGCAGTAGAAGTTTATTTACGCCTAAAAGAGAATGGCTTACATGAATCTGTAAAGTCTAAAATTAATTTTGATGAATCTGAACTTGAAATGTTTACACAAGCCGCGGAAACTATGTTTTTACCCTATGATGAAAAATTAGGCATTCATGCACAAGATAGTACGTTCTTGGATAAACCTATTTGGGATTTAAATTCAACACCAAAGGATAAATTCCCGCTACTATTGCACTATCACCCATTATATTTATATCGTTTTCAGGTGTGCAAGCAGGCAGATACAGTTCTCTCACACTTCCTTTTTGAAGATGATGTGCCAGAAGAAGTAATACGTAATAGTTATATGTATTATGATAAAATCACCACCCATGATTCATCCCTTTCAGAATGCGTTTTTGGCATAATGGCATCACGGCTTGGGTTTAGTGAAAAAGCATATAAATATTTTTCAAATACTGTTTGGTGTGACTTGGGCGACAAGCATGGAAATACAAAGGATGGGTTACATGTTGCTAACTTAGGTGGTACGTGGCTTGCTATGGTTTTTGGCTTTGCAGGGCTTAGATTAAAAAAGGATGGTTTACACTTCAGATTTGCTATACCAGATGAGTGGGAGGGGTACACGTTTCGTTTACTATATCGTGGTAGTTTGCTTGAGATTAATGTAAATCGTAAATACCCTAATCTTGCAAAGGTGGAAATTTTAAATGGCGAACCAGTACCTGTTATAATCACTTCTGACATCTAATAATATTTGCCGCAAGACAGATAGATAGAACAAATATGACTCGTGGGGAAGCCACTATAATAATTCATAGGTTGTATTTGCGTCTTTGGTAAAGGATGATAAAGTATGAAAAAAGCAATTATTGTATCTTTGGTCATGTCTGCTTTGTTTATGGCTTATAGTAGCCAACCTGTACAGGATGCCCCAACGCATGGTTTTGAAGCAATTATTAACGCATATGCAAAATTTGAGCAAAGTGGTTTTACAATACTGAATGATGATTTAATAGCATCTTCGTACTTTGTAGTGCATCACCATCATCTTGCTATAAGCACATGGTCTTCATCACCCCGATTAAGATGGGAAGAAAATCCTCCTTACATTATTTATGCATTTTTTGATATAAATGGCGATGGTACACCAGAATTATTTATAGGGGGCAATCGGGGGAGAAGTGAAACTCCATCACTTATTGCGATTTATACATTAATGGATGGTGCACCCGCACGTTTGATATATGAGAGTTCAAATAATATATTTTTGGATTTAGTTGAAGATATTTATGGAAACTATAATATTCGTGTTGCTGGTGGGCGTTTCGGTACTATGTGGGATGAATTTTATACTCTTGATGAAAATGGTGATTTAATAGAAGTAGGTGGCTTTTACTCTAGGGAGGGTGCTAGATGGTGTGAGTGTTGTAGTATGTATGGCGACGGTTACTTTATAGAATTTTACCAATTTTATGATGGTAGATTTATGGGTGATGATATAATGATTACGCAAGATGAGTATAACGTGCTTCTTATACAATTTGGTATATATGGCAATATTGGGCGAGTTGAACTTCCATGGGAACGTATTTTACAAGAATAATAAAAATAAAAGAAGGCGCGGAACTATAGTTTAAAAGCCATAGTTCCACGCCTTTTTTACTCATTCATAAGTCAACCTAAGATCACCATTCTGCAACCAGGTCTAACATTTACTAATCGTATGCTTGCCTCCGAAGTATAGCCACAGGATCAACAATTGCGAATGCAATTTCCTAGCAATGAAAAAGGAAAGTGAAGAGTCACTTTCCTTTTTGGCTTTAGGGCTAGTCTTTCAAGGGAGGTATTAACCTATAGTTGGCAATTCAGTCGATAGCCGCACCTATGACATCTATTCTTATAGTGCATTCATCCATCAGATAACTCTTTAAACCAGTGTTCTGATAAAATTTAAATTGCGTCCTAAGTTTTTTTGGAAAAAGGACTCTTCCCAGTTCGTCAATTGCAAGGATTCCTTTGTCTCTAAGGTCTTTGTTTGTTTTTAATGCATAATACACCTCAATTGCAACTCTTTCATAGTAGGTTAATAGAATGTAGTCATCTTCATAAGCGATACATTTTACAAGGGTTATTTCTTCATTTGCATAGGGCTTGAATTTGCTGTTTTGTTGCATAACGCGCGGGATAAAGAACTGCCCTAATTTACTTGCGTACCCATAGTCATGGTAAATAGAATACATTTGTTAGCTCCTTTTGATGTTTTTTCTCATCAAATCATGTTAAAATCATATTAAAACCTTGGGACAGAACCCCCATTTAAATGAAAAAGCGTGTAGGAAATGACAATCAAATAACGATTGACACAACCTACACGCTTGATATGTAATCCAAGGCATAAAGCAACAGACAGATAGTTACGAATGAACTAAAACAAAGCGTTACATTATTACGGGGAACAGTTGAATAAAATCCCGAAATAGTGTACACTAATTTAGCCCATAGTAGCAGACCTAGTCTGTGCTTGTAGGTGGTGAGTTATGGCATCCCCTACCAGTTGTCATAATGTGCTGGTAACACATTGTGACATTCTATGGCACTTTTATTTACTAATTAATTCTTAGTTTTTGATGAGAAAGCGGGTTATTTCCCGCCTTGGGGAATATAATACCATGATATTGTAACAATGTAAACAAAAAATAATTGAAGGATGCGCAAAACACATCTTTCAATTATTTTTTTGTTTGCTAGGAAATTGCTCTCGCAATTCCCGTCGCTCAATGGGGGTTTGGGGAAAAATTATTTGTCAACTTCTTCGTTTGTTAGAACATTCCACATTACGCCAAAGCGGTCTATGACATAAGCATTTAAGGAAGCCCAAAATTGTTTTGTGGGTGCTTCAATAACTTTTCCGCCATCCGCTAGTTTTTCAAAAACTGAGTGTACTTCTTCTTTTGTGTCAAAAGAAACTTGCATCCAAAAATCTGATTCAGATAGCGGCTTTTTTGCCCCGTCAGTCATTACCATTCTTGCATTGAATAAGATTACCTCTGAATACATTACAAAATTATCTGGCATAGGGTTGTCTTGGGCATACTCTTTTGGTGCTTCTTTACCATAACCAATCACTTTAACTTCTGCACCAAATGCCTTTTTGTAATAGGTAATTGCTTCGTCACAATTGCCTTCAAAACTAATCGCTGGAATAAGCATACTGTGTACCTCCTAAATTTATTTTAATAAATCATAACAGATCAAACACGACGACAGTATGTCTTGTTTAAGATAGGAAATTAAAATATTTTTTGAAACCCCAAATGTCTATCTCACGTAGGGGGTAATAAATCAGGAAAAGCAAATTTTTCTGGCAGTATAATGTGTATCTCAGACGTGGTTAAATGCCCCACAAATACATTTAATACCTTTTCTAGTGAGGTCTTAAAATCATGGCGTATAGCCTCACCTGTCACGGCTAATGGAATCTCTGCATAAAATTCCGCGCCAATGTAAATTTTTGCAGAACCAATAATGTCACCAGAGGAAACGGGGGCTTGTAACGATTCTGGCACGGTTATTTCCACATGAATGGCATCTTTTTCTTCTTTGTTCATAGGAATGACTAAACCATTGCTGTAAATAAAACACAGCTCATCTTGTTTTGAACGAGTGATAGGTAATGTGCCTGCCTGCGTGTCGGCAGTGACTACTGTTTCAAAAGCGTAATTACCAAAGCCAAAATTGAGAATTTCCTTAGTATCTACCCATTTTTGCGCCTTGCCTTCCGCGCCCCAACCAGAGGCAAGTACTACAGAAATAAGTTGCATTCCTTCACGTTTTGCTGCCCCAACAAAACAGTATCCCGCCTTGTTGGTAAAGCCTGTTTTTACACCATTTGCCCCAGCATATTCATGCAAAAGCCTGTTACGGTTGTTAAACGTATATCCGCGCCTGTCGCTCTTGAATTGTGCTACTTGGGTGTTAATTAGCTCTGTAAACCCTGGTACTGTTAATGCGTAGCGGGTTATTACTGCCAAATCATACGCCGTAGAATGATGGTCACCAGAATCCAGCCCATTGGGGGTTTCAAATACGGTATTTAACGCCCCCAGCTCGCGCGCTTTTTCTGTCATCTGTTGACAAAAGGCTTCCACAGAGCCAGAAATGTGTTCCGCTATAGCAATAGCCGCATCATTTGAAGATATTAGCATTAATGCTAACATCAAATCCCCTAGGCGAACTTTTTCCCCTGGGCTTAAATCCATCTTTACACGTGGGGCGGCGGCGGCAAGGCGTGATACTGTTACAGTTTCATCCATTTTACCGCTTTCCAATGCCAAGATGGCTGTCATAATTTTGGTAGTGCTTGCCATTGATAAAGGTTCATGCTCGTTTTTACCCCACAATACCCGCCCTGTTTCCGCGTCCATCAGGACTGCACCAGTTGCCCGCACCGTTGGCGGGATGATTTTTTCTTCCGCCCTTACCACTATTGGAAATGGAAACATCAATAAAATTGCAATAAAAAAAATGACACACTTTCTCATGTGAATACCTCCCATGTTGTTATATTTATTGTGTGCCGTTTTTAGTAAATCATTCATGGTATAATATAAACATATAAGATTAGGAGTTGTAATCTATGGTAATGCCAAAACTTTTGTCTACAGGTGATACGGTTGCAATCATAGCAACATCAGGTGCGTGTAATCTAACTAACTTAGAGAATGGAATAAAAAATCTTAAAAACATGGGATTAAATGTACAAGTGATGGAATCATGTTATGCAAAACACGAATATCTTGCAGGTGAAGACAGTATTCGCTTAAAAGATTTACATACAGCATTTGAAGATACCAAAATTAAAGGCGTATTTGTGGCGCGTGGTGGTTATGGCGCGGGAAGATTACTTCCTTATATAAATTACGAATTGATAAAAAAAAATCCCAAAGTATTTGTGGGATTTAGTGATGTAACAGCTTTGCATATAGTATTTAATCAATTTTGCAATTTAATAACTTTTCATGGGGTAATGCCCGCCGCAAGCGTAGGCAATGATATACATTCATGGAATGCCCTGAAGGAAATGATTTTTGAATCTTCATCAATTAATCATGGGCATCCTCATTTTATGAATTGCCCTAAGCTAAAAACCATTGTTTCAGGGAATGCAAAAGGGATTTTAACAGGGGGAAACCTAACTTTAGTTGCCTCTTCATTGGGAACGCCATACGAAATAAACACCCGACGGCGAATCCTGTTCTTAGAAGAGATACAAGAAGAGCCTTATCGGGTGGACAGATTATTTCTACAATTAAAACAAGCGGGAAAATTTCGTGAGGCTTCTGGTATTATACTTGGAGATTTTTCTCCAGAAAATTTAGATACAATAAAAATGGCTATCAACGATTTGATTGCATCAGAAAACAGACCCACTGTAGGCGGAGTGCAATGTGGGCATATCACACCCACATTAACGTTACCTTTGGGGCGTGTTTTTGAAATACGCCTTAAACCCCTCACTTGGGGGGAATCAAAACATCAACTTGTAATACATTCCCATTCTGAAAATGCAAAGGAACACAGATAATTGCAGATAATCTTGATACTATTGGAAAATCATTTTCATTTGCGTCAAACCTAAATTCTGGAGGTTTAATATCAACAAGGATACCTTTGCCCGCAAAAATAGTAGCGATATTTCCAGATATAATATTTCCAATCTCTGCAAGAGAGCTTTGTGCCATAAGGTTATCTGCAAGAGTATCTACAGGCATTCCATGCATCATTTGTGAAGCAATATAACAACCTGTCGTTTCATCCATGTTATAAACAATCTCACCGTCAAAGTTACCAACTATATCAATGGATACGGTGACAGGTGATGTGGTGTATGGGCGTGTTTTCACATACACCTTGCCCAAAACAGGCGTTTCTTTAAACAGTGTTGTGCAAACACGTTGAGTACCCTGCACTACAGGATTTATATATGAAGCATCCATTATTAATCCTCCACGACAATAGTAACGTCGGGTTCTTCCACATTTTCATTCTGTTGTTTATTTTCTTTTTCAATTTTTTCGTTTTTTTCTTCTTTGTTTTCTTTATGCGAATTGTACATGCTTTTAACGATACTAAACAAGCCTGGAATCATGTCAACAAATTTATTAACACTTCCTTCACTCTTAATATCCAACAATTGTACAGTTCCATTGTTTATGACAATTACAGCTGATGGTGACATATTTGCTCTTATAACACCACCACCACTATCTTTGCCATTAGTACCACCGTTACCATTGGTTTTATTGGCGAGTCCTGCCCCCATATTTATGCACACATCAACCAGGGGGACAAGGATTACATCCCCAAATTGTACAGGCTCTCCAATGACAGTTTGGGCATTTACGTGGCTCTCCACTTTAGATAAGAGCAGTTTTAGATTTTCAAGTGCGTTACTCATTTTTAATTATCCTTTCTAAACTTATAGCATTTAAATCTTATCAAAATACACATCAGTGGCAAATCTGATACCCCTTCGAATTTCACGGCGTATGGGTTTTCTTGTTAGTAGCCATATAAAAGGCCATATAACGCTAAAAATTCTGAGCCTACCATACATATTAATGTTTACACGTACACGCATACCAATCGCAACAAGCACAGCGGGGATAAGTCCAAGTTGCCCTTGTTTGTTAGCTTTCACATCTTCTATAACATCTGATACTTCATAATCACCATATAAATGGATCAAATCTCTAAGCCCATACATTGATGTGTAAATCTCATATTGATATAAACACATTGCTGTTGTAGTTGGATCTTCAAACCCAAATTCCCCATTAATATCTATATGTTGGGGGCGCAATGCTCTGCCAACTTTTTTTGAAGCACGCTTTACCAAGTTTATGATAGTTTTTAGATGTGGGTATGTCAAGATGCTTTGAATTTTTTCCATAGCATCATCTTTCATTTCAATAAGAGTTTCCAGTACTTCTAAACCACTTGGAGGCTCTCCGTCTACAGCTTTGTAATGCTTGGAAGGGTCTTTACCAATATATTTTGTGGAAATTTCGAGCAGTTTGGCATAGTCGGTAGGTTTTTTTTCTTTCTTTTCTTTTTTCTTTCTCTTCTTTTCCTTTTCTTCCTCCTCTTTTTTGAGCTTTTCTTTTACGGATTCGTCCTCACTGGATATTATACGTGTTGACGCGCCAATTTGTCGCATGTATATGGTAATACCATCTTTAATATCCCATAATAGGCGCACGAACCTAAATAAATAGGTAACATGGATTTTAGCTATTAAACCATCAATAGAGTCAATTTTAGCGTCAAGATTATAACGGATTGGTATAAGGGAAAGAATTGTAAGAATCAATAAGATAAACAGTAGTAGCCCAGAGGCAATCAATGGCAAGAACCACCAAAAATGTTGAAGAAACCAACCAATTCCCAATAACATTGAACGGAATATTGAGGGGTTCATAAATTCAAATAAAAGCCATCTTATGCCCCATCCAAGAAATGATATTGCCGCGATTATTAACACGATTTTGATAAATCGCTTAGTATTCTTTGCGATTAAGAGAAACAAAAATCTTATCATGGTCTATCATACCCCAATAATACTGCATTTCGCAGATATAGCGATGATACTAAAATAATTAATAGTGGTGTAATCACTAGTATACCAGCTATGAAAATAGAAATATGGATAAAAAAGTAAATAGGCACCATATTTATTAACAAATCAACTCGCGGGTCAAGTATCCAGTAATCATTATCAAAAAATATATGATGGAAGATTATAAAAGCACGGTCAAAGTCAAAAGCTATTATACCCACAAGCACAGCAGACAATATAAGGAAACCAGCCAACACATCACGCGCACAACGGGCTAATACATATAATACCCTATATTTTAGCAATATCATACCCATTATAAGCCCTGCAAGCAAAAAGAATGAGATATTACGCACCATAAACAATAAATCATATAATTCCCGCACATCAATCATATGACGTTTTTCTATGTCGCTAAAGAATTCCCGTTCTTCCCCTGCAACTATTGCTGTAATTCCATCCAAAGTATCACGCCGTTGCCCTAATATACGTGGGCGCATATAATCCAGCAATTCTACCGTAACAGACATCAATTCCTCTTCACTCACCTGTATTGTTTTGGCAACATCCAAGCGGTCATATTGCCACCTGAAAAATGGCATAAAGAATGTAGGTATGATTATACTTTGGGTGAAAATTAATGTTAATAAACACAACGCAACGAGATACCCTATTACCCAACGCATTCGCATTATCCTTTCACTTTAATTCAGTCCAAAAATAGAATATCTAAGTCTGATAGGGATATTATATACGACTTTTTCCAAACTGTACATCTTTTACGAAAATACTATAAAAAACCCTTTGCAACAAGGTATATAATCACCTAATTGTAAAGGGCTTTCTTGTTTATTATAATATTGCTATTATGGTCAATTTTCGTCGTTGCTGGAGGATGTATTGTCTTTCTTATTGTTTCTGCCACTGCGTAGTGAAAAAATTGTAATGATAACAGTTGCTAAAACACATATCAATAGGTCTGTCATAAGTGCGGTGTTCACAGATCTATTAGTTGCTGAGAGGTCAAATAAGATATCTAGTGCGTCAGATACACTTGTTCCAATGCCTTCTCTGTAAAGAATCATAGCACTGCCTTGAAAAACAACTATGACTGCAGATATTATGGCAAAAATAGGAGCAATGATAAATCCCAAAACACCTGCTCTTTTTGCGCCTAATCTGTAGCCGCCACCAATAAACATACCTGTTACAGCGGCAAGACCACCACCAACGCCACCTCCTGTTCCGCCTCTAATTAACCAAATGACAATTAGCCAAATGGCAACACCAATCACTGCACCACCAAGGGAGAATAAAATACCCTTGATGGCACTACCTTGAACTGCTGTTTCGTGTTCCAAAAAAACAACTCCTTCGTATGCACTTTTTTATGTCACACCATGTGGCATATGCAGTCAATTTCATTCAATAATTGACTTTTAGATTATACATTGTAGAACGTTATATGACAAGAGTTTTACAATTCAATTTGAGGATAGTCTAATTGGTATCGTGGAATAGCACTGTTCAATATAATATTCCTAACAGAGTTGGAAGGAGGTGTAAAGTATATGGAAAAATTAGTAAAGGGTGCAAAGCGAGTAGCATTTGACACAGCCGCACATAACAGATTAGGAAAAGGGCTGGGCAGAGTAGTATCTGTTATTACACCTGGTATACTAAAGGAAAAACTTATTGATATGAAAGTACGCCGATACATAAAAAAATAATAAAAAAAGCGACATAGTCGCTTTTTTTATTGCTAGGAAATTGCTCTCGCAATTTCCGTTGCCAATGGGGCGCTATCTCAAGCCCCGCCACTTTTTTATTATTTAGAACAATGAATACCTTGCAACAACAATAACTATTGTAATAGAAACAGTTGATACAAGTTTAAACATAGTGTTAAGTGAAGGACCAGAAGTATCTTTAAATGGGTCACCAACAGTATCACCAATTACAGCGGCTTTGTGGTTATCAGAACCTTTACCACCATGTTGACCACTTTCGATATACTTTTTGGCGTTATCCCAAGCACCACCAGCGTTATTCATGAATACGGCAACCACGAAACCGATAACCGTAGCACCACCGATAAACCCAACAACACCTTCAACACCAAAAATCATACCTGTGATAATAGGCAATACAACAGCAAGAACAGTTGGCGCAACCATCTCTCTTAACGCGCCTTTTGTACATAGGTCTACACATGCGGCATAGTCTGGGTCTGCTTTTTCTTCCATTATGCCCTTAATTGTTCTAAATTGACGACGCACTTCTTCTACAATACTTTGAGCTGCTTTTTGTACAGCACTCATAGTTAGCGCGCTAAAGGCAAATACTAACATTGCACCCAAGAAGAAACCAATAAGAACCGCTGGATTATCTAAATTCAAATCCAAAGCAAATCCTGTATGATTGTTGCCAAATTCATTGTTGTACACATATCCTTGATGATAAGCAACATGGTTTGTCGCAATTTTGATATATGAAACCAACAATGCCAAAGATGTTAATGCCGCCGAACCAATAGCAAAACCTTTACCAGTTGCGGCAGTAGTGTTACCCAATGAATCCAAAGCATCTGTACGTTCGCGTACATTTGGGTCCATATGGCTCATTTCGGCAATACCACCAGCATTGTCCGCTACAGGACCATAAGCATCAGTTGCTAAGGTAATACCCAATGTTGAAAGCATACCAACAGCAGAAAGCCCAATACCAAACAGCCCCAAAGAAAACATTTGACCATATTGTGCATGGTCTGTATTAAACGTACCACCAGAAGCTATAAAACTTGCAGCAATTGCCAATACTACAATTATTACTGATGGTATAGTAGATTTCATACCAAGGGAGATTCCCCCAATGATAATTGTAGCCGCGCCAGTTTCAGAAGAGGCTGCAAGATTTTTTGTGGGTTTATAATGTGTAGATGTAAAATATTCAGTAAAGTATGCAATGAATATTCCAGCTAACACACCCACCACAATTGATAGGAAGAAGCCCCACCATCTAACCTCTACACCTGCAATAGTAGCATCACCAAGAACAAAATACGTAATTGGAGCTGCCGCTACTACAGCAAGACCCGCCGCAACCCAAGTACCTTTGCGAAGAGTGTTAAGCAATTGAGATTGTGATGCTTTTTCGCCTGTGCGAATAAGGAATGTTCCAATCAAGGAAGAAATCATACCCACAAGAGCAATAGCTATAGGAAGGAACATAGCCGCCCACATATATCTCTCGTCTGCGTTAGCAAAAGCCGCAAAACCTAAAGCAATACCAGCGTGCATTGATTTAATATAACTTTCGTAAAGGTCTGCACCCATACCAGCTACATCACCCACGTTATCACCTACGTTGTCGGCAATAACAGCGGGGTTACGTGGGTCGTCTTCTGGAATACCAGCTTCAACTTTGCCCACAAGGTCTGCACCAACGTCTGCGGCTTTTGTGAAAATACCACCACCAACACGGGCAAACAATGCAAATACAGCAACACCCACACCAAACATAACCATGTTTTCGGCAATTTCAATTGCGGGTAAATTAAAAACAAAACGCAAAAGCAAAAACCAAAGAGATACATCTAAAAGCGATAAACCTACTACAGTAAAACTTAAAACGGTACCAGATGCAAAAGCAACTTTTAACCCTTGGTTAAGGCTTTCGCTTGCGGCTTGTGCAGTACGAACATTTGCCCTTGTGGCAATTTGCATACCAATAAAAGCCGATAATTGAGAAAAGATACCACCAGATAGGAATGCAAAAGGTATAAAGAAAGAGGCTAGACCTAAAAATGCCAATACAAAAAGTACAACCACAACTATTGCATAAAAGATGGCAATTACTTTAAATTGGCGACTAAGATACGCCCCTGCTCCTTTCCTTATTGCCGTAGCGATTTTTTGCATTTTCTCGCTACCCTCATTAAACTTTAGAACTTTTCGGCTCTGTAGGAACGCAAACAGCAAGGCAATAATTGCCCCTGCAACACCCGCTACATATGCAACTTCAAAATTCATTCCCCACTCAATCCTTTCACTATTGGGAATAATTAAATAAATGATAATAGTACAAACTCTTTATACAGGAGGGATTTTAAAAAATTTCCCCCCCAGTATAATTGCATTCTACGCCTAACTACAAGCAATGTCAATGCCACATACTTGTCCCTCATCCATATAAACACAGCTATATGAAAATTTAGTGCTTGACAAAACTAGTTAGTCTATGCTAACTTAAATGCAGTTAGTTTAGACTAACCAATGAATTTTAAGAGGTGTCTATCATGAATGACATTATGTTTGCATTTTTACTTACTATTGTAGCGGGTACTGCCACAGGTGTGGGTGCTCTTGCGATTTTATTCACAAAAAAGACGAGCAAAAAGTTTCTATCCATCTGTCTTAGCTTCTCCGCGGGGGTCATGCTTTACATTTCATTTGCAGATATATTATTAGAAGCATTTGAAGACCTTGAATATACATTAGGTGACGGAATGGGCTACTTGGTTGCGACGGTCGCGTTTTTTTCAGGAATCCTTCTTATCGCCATTATAGATAAACTTATCCCCCACAATGATGAAATTTCTGAACTTGTGGAATACACAGACGCGGAACGGCGGGGTTTGGGGCAGAGTCCCACTGAAATCACTAAAAAAGCGACTGAGTCGCTTTCCGAAGGAAGTGTAGCTGGGGTTTCCCCAGCGGAACGGCGGGGGTTTGGGGGCAGCGCCCCCATTGAAATCAAAGACAAACAGGATTTAAAGCGTACAGGGGTTATGGCGGCAATTGCTATTGCAATGCATAATCTACCTGAAGGTATAATTGTTTTTATGGCGGCACTTCATGACCCAGCAATGGGTATAGCAATTGCACTTGCTATAGTTTTGCACAATATTCCAGAAGGTGTATCCACGGCAGCACCTATTTATTACTCAACAGGAAGCAAGGCAAAAGCGTTTTTGTTCGCTTTTGGCACAGGATATGTTCAGCCAATAGGCGCGCTGATTGCATGGTTTTTAATGCGAAATGTTTTTGACAATATGGAAGCTGTGTTTGGTATAGCCTTTGCTGTTGTGGCGGGGATTATGGTGTACGTTTCAATACATCAGCTACTACCAGCGGCTCAAAAGTTTGGAAAACATCATGTTGTTATGAAGTGGTTATTTGCAGGTATGGCTGTGATGGCACTTAGTTTAGTAGCCCTTGAGTTTGTATTTTAATCAAATACCCCCCACAGTACAAAGACTTAAAAGCCTTGTATTATGGGGGGTATTTAAAATCTATATTATTAAACTTATACTCAAATGGCTTTGGCAACCAGTTGGATTGTATTAAAGTACTTCCCGTCTTCTGTCAGCTTCATATCTAATGTCCATTTGTCTTCACCACAAGGGTCAATACTTTTAATGTATTCATCCCAAGCGATATCATGGCAAATCATTTCACTGATGTTTACAATTTCTATGCCCTTTGCCTTGCTAAACAGTTCCTTCCACCATTCAAAACCACGAACGGTTTTTGCGACTTCAGGATCATCCCAAAATGGTTGCATTTCTGGCGGAACATTGTCACCGAAATCATACTTCAGCCCAGGAAATGCAACTGCAATATAGCCGCCTTTTTTCAGATGGGGAATAAGATTTGGTAACATTTCTTCGGTGTCACCAAATATGTTGTATGCACCTACCGAAAAAATCACATCGAAATAGCTTTTTGCAAATGGCAATGGTTGTGTTGCGTCTAGTCTCATCGGAATGATTTTATCCGCAATGCCAAGCGACTTGAATCTCTCATGATTCTCGGTCGGGTCAGCAAATAAATCTGTGGCAAAAACCTCTGCACCATATTCTTGCACCAAGTATAACGCCGACAACCCCGTACCGCTACCTAAATCAAGGATTTTCATATTCTTTGTGATTGTGAAATGCGAAGCCAGTTCCTCGGCTTGTCTTATTCCATTCGGACCCCACATGGTTTCTTTTAGTAGCGCATGATTCTTTTCATCCGCAATAAATTTGTTTGAAAAAGTATTATTCATTATTTTTTCCTCCATAAAGTTAGTTTGATAACTTTGGGGAGGTTTATGCACAAGATTATTTTATGCAAGCCTCCCAGCTCAATGATAATTCTCTTGCGATATGGACATACATTGTTCTTTTCTCCTTTATTATTTGATGGTTTAGTATAGCACGAAACCACACTGTTTTCAATTAATCTTAGGACACTACTGTTAATCCGTATGATAAAACCATCCACAAACAGCCGCCGTGAGTGGCACAGATATAAGCATTCCCATACTTCCAACAAGTGCGCGTAATAATTCCACAATAATCATTTCCATGTTAAGTAGTTCCATAAAAGATGTGTAATGCATCATAAGTAATAAAATCAATGATATTGAACTACCAATGTAAGCTAGTATTAAAGTGTTTAACATTGTGCCAATTACGTCGCGCCCAATGTTTATGCCTGATTTGAATATGCTTTTGAAATCAGACACCCCGCCTGACTCACGTAATTCCCACAAACTTGAGGATATAGACATTGCAACGTCCATGATCGCGCCTACAGCACCAATAATCACCCCTGCAAAAATGAGGGCACGGAAGTTAATGTTTACATCCATTTGCATAAGTGTCCTAGTATCACTATCCATAATGCCTGAAAGGTGCATTATGGCATTCATTATTGCAACTAAAATACCTGCAAACATCACACCACCAACACAGCCAAGAATTGCAGATAATGCTTTTTTATTTACTCCAATAACAATTAGCAGTGTTGATAAAATTGCATATGCACTAACTATAACAGTGGTTATATAAATATTTCGTTCATTTAAAATAGCTGGAATAAACACAAAAAAGACTGCCATATAAATAAATCCTAGTGATACCACAGCATTTATTCCCTTAATTCGCCCAAAGAATATCATTAACGCAAGAAATAGTATTGCAAGCAAAATTATAAAATGGGTTCGTATTAATTCCGCAAAATGAAAGACACTGTCCCAATCGTCATAAAATAACACAACCCTATTCCCCACAGAAAGTGGGATTGTTGGAAGTGCCAAAAAGTCTGTATGAGAATACTGCGCCAAAACTTCGTGACCACGCCTTTCACCACTGGTAATACGAGCTATAAATTTTACAGTGATGTTGGTCATATAATGCCCATGTGAAAGTTCAAATCTATCTACGTTGTGTTCTAAAATTTCTGTAATACGTGCATTGTAAAATGTGGGTGCGAACTCGTCATATCGAGGTTCTGCATCATGAGTGGCAACTTGATTACCCACTAGCAAAAACAAAGCAGACAACACTACAACTATTACATAAGATAATATTTTATTCATTAAAATTCCCTCCATGTAAACCACCCCTATTTTGAGGCATGCATTGCAACAGAAAATGTTTGTGTGCAAACACTCCCCATTTTATATTGAATGCACTAAAAATGCAAAAGCCACGTCAAATAAACGTGGCTTCCATACTTTTTTCTCTAGTGTAGTTGTGTCTTGCCTGCTGTAGTGATAGGGGTTTGGGATATAGCCCCATTTAGAAAGAGGGTTACTCTCGTGCTGTCAGCACATAGTGAGGATTAACAGGGTAATCATCTCTTGTAAGATGGAAGTTTACATGAGGACCTAGTAAACTGCCAAAAATAGAGGGTTGCCCTACACCACCCAAAACTTGACCACTGCGAACAATATCACCTTCTGAAACAAGCACGTTGTCCAACAGTTGCCCATAAGTGGCTACCCATCCATTACC
>Ga0123355_10000275_pt1 | contig 66127 bp, 100 predicted proteins | sample TergutEmb28metaG_3_FD_89872 | JGI IMG/M metagenome (GOLD analysis project Ga0123355, IMG submission 89872) | Embiratermes neotenicus P1 segment gut microbial communities from Petit-Saut dam, French Guiana - Emb289 P1 | ecosystem: Host-associated > Arthropoda: Insects > Digestive system > Gut ...
ATGATACATGGAATGTTGCAAATGATGGCGTATGGTCAGCAGGGTATAAAGTAGATAGGCCGGTTAAGGTTGTCTTTGAGGCAGGCGATGGAGGCACGCTTGAGGGAATTTCTGAATTATCAATTGAAGCAGGAACAGTACTTCAGGCGAACGATATTCCAGCACCGGTTGCAAGTGAAGGATATGTATTTGATGGTTGGAATGTTCAACCGCTAGGATATCTAGTAAAAGATGATGTGACATTTACAGCAGCATTTACTGAAAAAAATGACAATGGCGGTGGCAGTGGAAATGGAAATGGCGGTGGCAGCGGAAGCGGCGGCGGCAACGGAAATGGAAATAATAATGGCAGTGGAAATGGAGGAAGTGGTAATGAGCAAAATAATAATGGTTCCAGGCAAAATGGTAATAACACCAAAACAATCGGCAGAGATAATGACATACAACAAACCTCTGAAATACACTTGTTGTATATTACAGGATACCCTGATGGAAACTTCTATCCTGACAAAAACATTACAAGGGCAGAAATCGCGGCATTGGGAGCAAGAATTCACTTCACCGAAATTGGTAGAAGCACAGCCGGTTTCCCAGACGTTTTGGATGATGAATGGTATGCACATTATGTAGGATTTGTAAGCCAGCAAGGAATGATAGAAGGCTATCAAAACGGAAACTTTGAGCCAGATATGCACTTAACTAGAGCTGAATTTGCAACAATGATGGCGAGGTTTTTAAGTTTAACTCCAAGTGGAATAGCGGATAGCTGGTCTGATACTAGTCAGCATTGGGCAACAGGATATATAAACGCTTTGCAAATTGCAAGACCGAGAGTTATCCTTGGTTATGAAGATGGAAGCTTTAGACCTGATGCACCTATTACTCGCGCCGAAGCAATTGCAATCACAAGTCGAATACTTGGAAGAAGCATAAGCGAAGATGGAATTGCAAATGTTGAATTTAGAAGCTATGCAGACATTGGTTTTCACTGGGCGTATTATTACATCGTTGAAGCGAGCAATACTCATGAAGTCATCTTTGAGGATGGCAGGGAAGTTTGGGTAAGTGCAGGGCAAGAAATTTGGTGGAAATAAAGTTAAAAATTTAATTATTGAAATTAAGTAATGCTACTACTTAATATATATAAAACCGCAAGCAATGCCAGTTATGTAATTGGTAACTTGCGGTTTTAACTTACAGTAAAAACATTACAAATTTGAATGTAAAAAAATTACAAAAAAAACAATTGACAAAAAATGGAAAGCGTGCTAAAATACAACAAAAGGAAGAAAAGGAAAAAAATGGAAACGATAAGATTAACAATTTATTCTCATGATAAGGATTACAGTCTTGCACTGGGGGAAGCACTTTCGGTCTTTAGGCACAATTTCATTGTAAAGATATGCGGTGATGAAAGTGAGCTTGTGACTGGAAATGATTTTGATTTACTACTTTTAGATAGCGATATTACAAATGAGAAGCTTTTGGCAGACAAGAGGGTTATAAGGCTTGTAGAGTCGAGAAGTGACGTTGTATGTGATATTAATTCGATGACTTTTACGATACACAAATACGCTGCAGTCCGTGAACTTTCGGCAAATATATTGTTATATTACAGTCTTTATGCAGGCAAGAACGACTTCTTATGGAACAGCGAAGAAACAAAAGTTGTGGCGTTTTGCGGTGCTGCAGGTGGGATAGGCAAAACTACTATCGCACTTGCGATTTGTCAAGCGATACGAAGATTTTATGCGAAACGAGTACTTTATATAAGTATGGAAGAAGTCGAATCCACGCTGCTATATATGCGTGAGCATAACGAAGGGCTTAACTTAGGTTCGTATCTATATCACTTGTTAAAAGATGATAAAAAGAGACCTGACAGTGGAGCCTTCATGCTTACTGATAATTATGGAGTTAATGCATTTATGCCTGACAAAGGAATTAATCGTCTCCGCGAGTTAACCTCAAATGAAATGAATTTGTTTTTTAAAGAAATTTCTTCATCAGGCGGATATGATTACATCATAATTGATTTGGGCGAAAGCTTTAGTGAAAAAGTAAAATGGATTTTCAAAATTTGTAACAGGATTGTAGTGATATCGCACTTGCAAAAAATGTTGCGAAACGAGAGAGGGGAACGCTTTTTAAAGTATTTGCGGTTTGTAACAGGAAAAACAGAAGATGATATCTTTGTTAATGTGATTAATATGGTAAAGCACGAAGATGAGATTTTAGAAGCTCTTGCCAGTGAGAGTATAGATGATGAAAGTATTCAAATAGAGTATGACCCTGAAAGTATAACATATACAGACGAGTTAACTGAAATATCGCTAGATCAGGATTTTGGAACAGGAATTAAGATGCTATTGAAAAAGATAATTTAAATAAAACGGATTTAAGTAAATAAAATTAGGAGAACAAAAATGAACGAATTAAGCATAAATAAAACAAAATTTCATGAGATTATTTCAGAAATGCGTGAGGAAATAGGCAAAAGAGCAGGCGAAATTACAGACGAAGAAGCACTATATATGATTGAAAATCACATTCTAAATAATGAAAAATTCTCGCTGTACTCTATGAAGGAAAAGAGCGAAGTAATTATTAGAGTTTTTTATGCACTTCGTACTGACCTTGATGTTCTGCAATCTTATGCAGATGATGATGAAATTTCGGAAATCATGGTAAATGGTAAGGATGATATTTTTGTTGAACGTCGCGGGAAAATCGAAAAGTCAAATATGTTCTTTGAAAAGACGGAAGACCTCGAAGAAGTAATCAGGAGAATTTGCGCGAAAGTACATAGAGAAATCAACGAGCTAAACCCTATAGTTGATGCTAGGCTTTCTGACGGTTCGAGAGTAAATGCTGTGTATAAGAATAATGCGATAAACGGTCCGATACTCACAATCCGAAAATTCCCAAAGAAGGAAATCACTATGGATATGCTGATTGAGAACGAAACTTTAACAAAAGAGGCAGCGGATTTCATGAAAAAGCTCATAGAATCAGGTTACAACATATTTGTAAGTGGCGGAACTTCATCAGGGAAAACAACTTTTTTAAATGTTTTGTCTGCATATATTCCAAATGAGGAGAGAGTCATAGTTATCGAGGATTCGGCTGAACTGCAAATTAACGAAATAAAAAATATCGTCAGACTTGAATGTAGAAATGCAAATGTGCAGGGCAAAGGCAGAGTTGATATGAAGCAGTTAATTAAGACGAGTCTTAGGATGAGGCCTAACAGAATAATAGTGGGTGAAGTAAGGGGCGAGGAAGTGCTCGATATGATACAAGCGATGAACACGGGGCATGACGGAAGTCTTAGCACAGGACATGGCAACTCGATAGAAGGTATGCTTCGCAGGTTAGAATCGATGTACTTGCAAGCAGCAGACTTTCCGATAGAGGCGATAAGGTCACAAATAGCAGAAGGAATCGACATAATTGTCCATATGGGCAGGCTTTTTGACAAAAGTAGGAAAGTGCTAGAAATCGCAGAAATACGCGGTTTTGACGGAGCTAACATTTTAGTTAACCAGCTTTTTAAGTATAAAATTAACGAAGGGCTTGTGCGAAGCGAAAACGAGCTGTTCAATAAAGAAAAATTAGAGTTAAGAGGGGTTTTAATATGAATAATATTTCGTATGATACATATAAATTATCTCCAAAAGAAAAAAGGGAGTGCGTAATAATTTCGTATATCTGCTTATTTGTCGCTTTTTATGTATTTTATCATAGCACGATAATTTCACTTATGTCAGGAATTTTCATACCGCTTTGCATGAAATACTATGCGACACAAAATGCAGAAAAAAGAAAGAATTTGCTTCTTGTTCAGTTTAGAGATTTTCTATATTCGTTATCTGCTTCTTTTGCATCAGGTAGACAGATGAGAGATGGACTTTATGAAGCTAAAGAAAATTTGAGACTTATATACGATGAAAACAGTCCGCTCATAATGGAAATATCTGAAATGCTTATTAAGATTGATGAAAGCAGAACATCGGAAGAAGAAGTCTTGCGTGATTTTGCACGAAGGAGCCAGCTTGATGATATACAAAGTTTTTTTGATACATATTTTATGTGCAGAGAAACAGGCGGAGATATGAATAAAGTTATTTCCAAAACGTCTTCTATTTTGATAGAAAAAATAGGAATCGAAAAGGAAATCAAGACACTTACATCACAAAAGAGTTTTGAAGGCAAGATAATTAGTGCGATGCCGGTAGTTGTAATACTATTTCTAAACTTCGCATCTCCCGCTTATATCGAAGTACTTTACACGTCATTTACAGGGAAAGTCGTAATGACAATAGCGATGATAGGGATTGCGTATTCGTATTACTTAACGCGAAAGCTTACAAAGATTGAGGTTTAGAGAATATGAAAAAATTAATTGAAATTATCATTGGCGACAAAAAAACATTCGACAAAACATATGCGAAGCTATACGGAAAGCAAGATTACACAAGTGAAATTCAAAGCATAAGGCGTGGTCTACTTAAAAAATATGTTTGCCTAGCTATTGCAGTTTGCTTAATAATTCCGGCAGTAATTATACACGAGAAAGTGAGCAGAACTTCGCAATTTGAGGTGAGCAGTGAAAGGGAAATATCTATCGCAAGACCTGAGGCAGATGAAAATGCACTTAGGATTCCCATGAAACTTGAAGTTTTGACAGATGAAAATGAGCGGATTGTAAGAGACGTTGTGATTCTCGTAAGACCGAGAGAAGAATATCAAGGCTATGAAAGCGAATTTAGCATAGAAGATATTGAATTTGACGATGAAGAACTCATAATTGACCTCGACGATGAAATAAAAAAACTGTTAAATGCGATAAATAACAGCAGTTACGATGAAAAGCTGGTGCTTCCGATGCAGATTGCAGATGGAATTCAAATAACATGGGAAGAAACGCATAGCTCGCGAATTCCACTTTTAATAATGTTATTTATAGTGGCTGGAATTGCTCTATACCAAGGCAGATTTTCGAGGATAAAAGCGATTGAAAAAGAAGCTAGAGAGTCGATAATTAGGGAGCTTCCAGAGTTTATAAATAAATTGGTATTGCTTTTGAGTGCAGGACTTGTATTGTCAAGTGCGTTTGAAAAAATACTTGAAAGCTACGAAAACCGAGGAAGGGAGGTGAAGTCGTATTTTTATTCTCAGCTCTTGCAGATTAGCAGAGGTATGCGAGAAACAAATGACTCGATGATTGGCGGATTAAAAGATTTTTCTGGTAGAAGTGGAGTAAGGGAATTTACTAGGATAACGAGCATAATTGCCGATAACGCGTCGAAAGGTGCAGAACTTGCAGAAAAATTGCAAGCCGAAAGCGAGCTGCTTTGGCTCACGAAAAAGAAACTTGCCGAGGAAAAAGGCAAGCTGGCAGAAACTAAGATGACGTTGCCACTTATGATATTGCTACTTACGCTTATCATGGTGACAATCGCACCGGCACTGATGGAAATGTAAAAATCAATTATTAATAGGCGACAAGCCTGAAAGGGGGAAAAGAGAAATGAGAATTATGAAGAATAGTAAGAAAGGCATGGAAATGGTCCAAGTATCGTGAAAGCACAGAAATGCGTTGAAATTAGTGGACATGCCAAAAAAATTATCACATATTTATCACAAAAGTTTTAGGAAAAAAGTTCGCTTATCACATCAACCGTCTTTTCCTTGTGTTCCATTTCTACATGTGTATATCGGAGCGTAGTTCTCATATCTTTATGCCCCGCAAGCTCCATTATGACCGCTATAGGGATTATCGGGTCGGTTGACTGTGCGAGTTTTGTAATGTATGTGTGTCTAAGGGTATGGAACTTCTTGTGCTCGATTTCGGATTTGGCTAAAATGTACTGCCAACGTTTGTTTATCTGCCCTTGTTGACATAACAGTCCAGTCGGCGATAGAAATAATGGCGTATCGCCTGTAATTCGTCCTTTTCCGTTTTGTAAATGTTCTATCTGGCATAGCTTCTTGTGTATCTGATATTCTGTTTGAATAAACAATGGAAGCGGTATAGTTCGAGTATCTCCGCTCTTAGTTGGAACGTATGCAAGTTCGTATCTAATAGGCTTATTTTCCTCTACATGCCTAACATTCTGTAATTGCTGCATTACTGTAACTTCCGACTTCCCGTCAATGTCGGAATGTCGCAATCCTAAAAGTTCGCCAATCCTCATTCCCGTAGCAAGCCCTAGAAGCACCAAAAGGCGTTCTCGCTCGTTTTCGAGCGTGTTGTTGAGCCTTTCTATCTCTTTGTTTGACAGTACGACAATATCGTCATTTTTAGGTGATGGGGCAAGTGATACTCTTTTGCACGGATTGTTCATCACATAGCTTTCCTCAACTGCATACTTAAAGAACATTTTAAGTACTTTTACGGACTGTTGCACCGAGTTTGCAGATTTGCCTAATGCCTTTTGCCGGTTGGCATAATCCTGAATAGTTGCTGTTTTTACATCTAATAAAGGGATACCCATTATAGCATCGTCCTTAATCGTGTTACGATAGATGCCCTCATATATGCTAATTGTGCTTTTGGCAAGGTTTTGTTTGCTAAAGAGTATAGTATAAACCCAAATCTGCATTGCGTCACCGAGCGACTTTTTAGAATCTATAATGCCAAGAGTTTCAAGCTTCTTTAATTCTTCAACTTTTTTGTTCCACGCTTTTTCCGAATCTGCATAGACCATCTTTCGTTTGCCGTGAATTGTTACATATTTGCGAAAATACGAATTGCCATTAACTGTGTAATTAGTTTTTTTAGCCATCGTTCACCTCACTATAATCAATTTCAAAAAAAGTATCTTGCTCAACTTTCCTAATGGCTTCGTTGTATTCTTCAATTGTAAGTTCTGGAATCTTTTCTAACATTTCTTCATACGTTATCATTACTTATTTTCCTTTCGGTTTAACAAATGCAATAAACAAGTTTTCTAACCCTCGCTGCCACGCCAAAACGTCTAATTTAAGCTCGGTGGAATTGAGAACAACCGCACTTAGGCAATAACTTAAAAGAATATTATCGAATGCCTCCACGTCTAAGGGCTCGATGCGTTCAAGTTCCATCAACCTTTTCAGGACGGGAACGTGTATTTCGCTTGACCGCTCAAACACGTTTTCGATTATAAACTGCAAAGATTTATCGTCAGTAGTCATGTTGCGGACTGCCATTGCAAGAATACTATCCATTCTATCTCTTGTTTCAAACGGAAAATGGCAATTCATAAGTATAAGGATTTCGTAAACAGGCATAGTGTCGCAATATGACAGCAACTTACCTAAGTCTGGCTGAATTTTTTTCCGTTCTAAAGTGTATTCCGCATACAGAGACTGTATGGCTTTATTTTCTTGCGCAACGTTTATAAGTTCTGTAGCTTGTACGTTTGAAAATTCCTTGCCTGTAAGCAAATAGTCTGTTGATACACCAAAATATTCAGCAAGTTTGATTACTGCGTCTGTGGACGGTTTTGCTTTTCCGTTTTTCCATTGTGTAAAAATGCCGTTACTCAATCCTAACTCCCTGACGACTTCAACGTCTTTAACGTTCCGTTCTTTCATCAGCTGTAAAATTCTGTCAATCATAGAATGCCTTTCTAAAAATAGATATTTTTCTAAAAAATGTTGACGAATAGATAAAAATCTAATATCCTGTATTAACACATATTGTAATTGTATACATTGCACGACACCGTTATGTGAAATTAACAAATTTGTATATCAATTTTTTGTTACGCCATAGTTCGCATGGTACATGGTGTACGTTGCCGTGTGTCAAAATTGTAATTATTTGTTTGCTGTAAGCCATTTTTCAAGACTATCTCGGGTTACAGTTTCAGAATTTTGGGCGATTACACTATCGAATACATTGCAATCATATAGTTCGTTAACAAGTGCGGTTAAAGGGTTGCTGGCTATATGGATGTTTGGGAAAATGCCATCTCTCAACATTCTTGCCTGCTCCCACGTTGGCAAAGTTTCTCTGTTAATGATTCTTATCAAATCCGCAATGTCAAGCCCAATCTTGGTATAATATTCTTCTTTAATTCTTCCGCTTCCATCCAATATCTTTTCACGCATTATTTCAATGGCTCTTTCAACAACTTCTTGATTTACTTCTTTTTTCATATCCTGTTCCGTCCTTTCGTTTTCAAATAATGTTAAATGTGATCTTTGAATTCCTAAAATATTGTCTGCCGACACATTAAACTTCAGGCAAATAGCAATCAAGTAGTCGGAACGTATATGCCCTTTTTTCCAAGTAGGCATATTTCCACCGCCACCCGTGATTTCTTTTAGTAGTGTTGTCATGGTTGTTCCGTTTTCCACACACAATAATTTTATACGTTGATATATCAACGCCTCTTCCATTTTTCATCACTCCTTTATAAATATTTTAAAAAATAATTCAAATATTTTAATTTTAACGTTGACAAATTCAAATATTTGAATTATACTAATAACTAAGAAAACAGCACGCCCATCAAGCGAACTGTTTCCAACAAAAACACATATACATTATAGTAAAAAAGTAGGATAAAAGCAAGGGGTAATTAAAGAAAGAAAGGAGGCAAGAGAGTTGAAAACAGCAGCAGACTTAACAAAGCAAGCACTAAAAATACATTTATCTATACAAGGTATTAAGCAAGTAGACATCGCCAAAAGTATAGGCATTGCACCTGGGGACGTGAATAAAGTAATACACGGAACAAGCAAAAGCCCTGCACATGTCAAAAAAGTATACACCTTTTTAGGATTAGAACCACCAAGAAAGTGTTAGCACAAATGCTCGACACAGACTGCTATATCAGGCACTGATACCTTTTAAAGCTATTTTGTAAGTGTGCCAAATAAAAACAATCCTAGGAAGAAGCCTTCTAAGAATCTACGTTCATCAGTGCCTGATATAGCAGTCTAAGAGAAAGGAACGAAAAATGGCAGTAATGGAAATCAAAATAGATTTGTCCGACATTGCGACAGCAAAAGAAGAAGCTGAAATTTTGAAACGCACACTTGAGGATATTGTAAATCTTGCGAAGATGGCTAACACCTTACTGTCGGAACAGAACACAAAGCCATTAAGCGTAGTCGAAGCGGCAAAGGCGTTAGGAATAAGCCGAGCCACTATCTACAGGGAAATTGAGCGTGGCAAGATAAAAGCTCTTACAGTTGGGGAAAACAGCAAGAGAATTGAACCGATAGAGCTTGAGCGATACAAGCGTAATGCAGTTTGAAAGGAAAGAAGATGAAAAGAAACATATTATACAGTATAGCCTTAATCGGCGTAATAGCGATATCAGCGGTATTAATAATGATTAGTTATCAACAACGTGGCGTGGTGGCTGTAGGCGGTGAGGTGCTTTTAATACCAACCCTGTTTGCATACGTCATATACAAATGGCAGAGTGGAAGCAGGGAATCGCAAGACAGCTTGAAAGAATCATACAGCAGATACAAGCAAATGAGAGAGAAGCTTATTATAGAGAACGACAGGTATCATACGAAGGAAGACGTTACTATAACATACCTCTCTGCAAAGAGCTACAGGCGTTTACTATCAGAGTTGCGTACGAGCGAGGAATCTGCCACAGGCTAGTATTTGCGATTATGCATGTGGAATCGAGGTTTTACGCAGGTGCAGTAAGCCAAGGAAACTATGGTGTGATGCAGATTAATCGTAGCAATTTCAGGGTTATAAATTCCGATTTTCAAAGACAGATGGATTTCTTGGACTTCAATGATAATGTTTTAGCTGGGGTTCACTGGCTTGCAGGAATACAAGCCAATAATCACAATGATATCCACCTAGAGCTTGCCATTTGGAACATGGGTGGAAACAGAGCATTACAGCTATGGCGTAATGGCACACGAAGTACATCTTTCACAAGGGCTGTAATCGAGTTTAAAGAGAGGATAGAACCAGCAGAAGATAATTGACAAAGCCCCTTGGCTGGAAATAGTCCTTGACGCGGAAAAACCTACACCCATGATGGCGAAATCACGCCATGCGATAACGGATTTCACTTTTGCGAAAACATAATTGATTGCTTTGAGTTTTACAACTTTAGTGATTGCATCATCGTGGAAGTAGAAGCATCAGGGAAAATAATACAGGACAATAACAAGTTTTGTGCTGAAACAATCACAATAAAAGACGAGTATATCATAAACGACATCGAAGATTTATATGTAGATGCCTACAGTAATAGTGGCGTGTTCTGCGCCGATGGAATGCCAACACTTAGATTTTTTGACAAGGATAGCGATTGGACAGCCGAAAAATGGTTTAATTCAAGCGAATATAGATGCTGTGAAGATATATTTTACAGAGAAACAGCCATCGAAGATATTACACAAGAACAATGGCAAGTGTTAGAAAAAATGCCGAATTGGGATAAAGAAAAGTTCATCAAATGTGTGGAAACGCAACGAGCGAATGAAAGGTTGAAAACGCAATAGGCGTATTCAATATAAGGTGTTTAGACAAACAGAAAACGCCTGCCGAAGCAGGACGTTCTCAAAAGTCAATAAAAAATTATCTACTAAAATTATACAGGAAAGGAAGTGAAAAGTCAATGAAAGAAGTTTGGAAGGATATAGCTGGACACGATGGAAAATATCAAGTCAGTAATAAAGGCAACGTCCGAGAATTAATCTCTATAGCCATATATCGCAAGCTAAACCCATACGAGAAAAACGGTTACGCATATGTAAAGCTAGGCAAAAAGTCATATCGGGTACATATTTTAGTAATTGAAGCGTTTGAGAAAAGCCGATATCAAGTAAACCACAAGGACGGTAACAAACGCAATAACGACTTAGAAAACTTAGAATACATAACCAAAAGCGAGAACGCACTACACTCATATAGGGTACTTGGTAAAAGCAATTCTAAAATGCCTGTAATGCGTAGCGATGGCAAAAGGTTTGAAAGCAAGAGAGCTGCGGCACGAAGCGTAGATGGTTACGATTCCATGATAACGCAAGTATGCGAGGGAAAAGCAAGTCAATACAAGGGCTTTAAGTTCTCATACATATCAGAAAGGGTAGCACAATGAAAGAAGAAAAAATACAAACAGGGTTAAGGATACCCCACGAGCAATATATCAAAATCAAAAATAATTCTGAAAGAGCAGGAATATCCATAAACCAATACACACTAATGCTAATTGATATAGCGTTTACACTTCTAGAGAAGAATCAAGAGGAATGACACCATTTTCTTTTTCGTAGTTGGTGATGTGCTTTTGAAGAATATACTCGACTAAATTATTTAATGAACGCCCCTCCGACTTCGATAGAGTTTTAAGTTTTTCGTACATAGTTTCATCAACTCGTAAGCCTGTTTGGATTTTAGATGTTGACATGATTTTACCTCCGCTAAAATTTGTTAGCACATTATATCAAAAAAGCCTTGACAAGTCTACTCACACATGTTAGCATATTAATAACAAATGTTAGCACTATGAAAAACGGAGGTAAAGAAAATGAAAAATAGTCGATACAACAGAAGCGAAATCATGAAAACAGCATGGAACAGATACAACACTTTCAAAATAGGCAACTGGAGAAAATACAGCTTTGCAGAATGTTTAAAATTTGCATGGGAAAAGGCAAAAGAAGAAGTTGAAAGACAAGATGGCATTAAAAGATTTGAAGCAAAGCAAGCCGCAAGGGCAAACATGAGTGTAGAAGAAAAGATTGAAGAAATCGAAAGCAGATTATTTATTATCAGCATGGGCGATTCTATCAGCAACGAGGACAGAGAATTAACAAGAAAGCTAGAAATCGAGCTTAGAGAACTAAAGGCGGTGGCGTAGATGAAATTATGGATTGCACCAAGACTAGGAGCAAAGAGAAATATAGACATCGTTAGAAGATTCCAAGAGTACACTAATGTATTTGATGGAATGACTACAGGAACAGCCTTAGAACAGTTGAAAATGTTTCAAGATAACGGTTGGTTTACCGAAAGCGAATGTTTTTTAACAGTAGCTTTCCATTGTGAGTAAGGCGGTGGCGTAGATGGTAGCAAATTACGTCAAATATGAAGCCACACAGGCACAGGAGTTACTACAGATAGCAATGTGTACCCCATTAACAAAAGCCCGTCTAAACGCACTTTTAGCGGGTACACATCTAAGGCTTGAACAGATACATAAACACGCTTTAAGGGATTTAGAAGAAGCGGTGAATAAAGGAGCGAAAGAGAGAGGTGAAGCATGAGCATAAAAGACCAAATTAAAGCCATTGAGGCACGGACAGAGCAGATAAGAAAACACAGGCTAGAATTACAAGCAGAACTAAAAGAATTAGATGAAAAATATCCGATAAGAAATGAGGTGAAATAATGGCACAGACCAATCAAAACATTTATCAAAAAATGTTACAAGCTACAGAAAAAATCAATAGAGTAGCTAAGAATCTAAAAGTAGAGTTAAACAAGACATCATCATACAAAGCAGTTGGAGAAGCAGATATTTTAGAAGCTGTAAAGCCGATAGAATCAGAACTAGGAATATACAGCTATCCGCACCATAGAACTATCATTAAAGAAGAAGAATTTATTACAACGACACAATACGGTAACAAGTCAACATTATTTTTGCGAATGGAAACAACATACAGATTTGTAAACGTTGACAATCCAACAGAATTTATTGATATCAAAGCATATGGCGATGGCACGGACACGCAGGACAAAGCACCTGGTAAAGCGATGACATATTCGGACAAATACGCATTAATGAAAGCGTACAAGATTATCACAGGCGATGACCCCGACCAATTCGGAAGCCAAGAAATGGCAAAGAAAACACCGCCTAAAGCACCGCCTAAAGCAACGCCGCCACAAAAAAACAGCTACGCAATGGTAGAAAATGATGATATGCCAGATGCCTTTAAAACACCCGAAGAAATAGAAGCAGAAAGGGAAGCGGAAGCATTAAAAACCGCACCTTTAACAAATCTACACAAGACAGCATTTGAAGAATTGTGCAAAGCTAAAGGCGTGAAGTCTAATTACGATTTAGAAACTATGAATTTTGGTGAGTACGCAAAACTAGTCAAGCAATTGGACGCAATGCCCGACAAGAAAACAAGTCAAAGCAATTTAGATTTAGGAGGAAAGTAAGATGTTAATAGGAGTAAATTATTTAGACAAAGATGGTAACGCAGGAAATCAGACCTACACATATAAAGCAACACAAGAGTATGCAGTAGGTGACGTTGTAAACGTGCCAGTAGGTGCAAAAGGCATGAAAGAAGCCGTTGTGACACGCTTAGATGTTCCTGAAAGCGAAGTAGAAAGCTTTAAGGATAAGATTAAGACTATAGGCGAAGAATACGCCGCAGAGCCTACAGGAAACACAGAAATAGACTTACAAGTCGATGCAACACTTCCGGTGATAAATACAAATTTTGAAACAATAAAAGCCAATCTAAAAAAGAATCTTGCCAAATACGAAAAACTTGTAGTAACCGAAGAAACTTTACAGGGGTGTAAGCAAACACAAAGAGAACTTGCAGGACTACGGATAAAGGTTGACAACTACAGGAAAGACAAGAAAAAAGAACTTTCTAAGCCGATAGAAGCTTTTGAATCCGAATGCAAGAAATTAATCGCATTAATTGAGAGCGTAGAGAAGCCAATCAAAGACGGAATCAACGTATTTGATGATAAGACAAAAGAAGAAAACTGGCGAAAAGCAGATGACATGTGCAGAGATATCGCAGCAAAAATGGGATTGACTGCAAAGTACACATCACAGCTTGTAGTATTAGACAAATACACCAACTTATCGGCTAAAGACAAAGACATAAAAGACGATATCACGACAAGAGCAATGGTACTAAAGACCGAGCAGGATAAAGAGGCTGAACTGCTTGAAATTATAACAGATACGCTTGAATCCGAGAATAAAAGATTAACAGTTAAAATGACTATGGGCGAGTTCCAGCGATACATCGATAAAGGCTTTAAAGCAACAGAAGTTATAGCCGAAATCAAAGCACAAGCAGAGCGTGTGTATTTGGCTGAAAATCCGCCAATCGTGGAAGAACTAGTAGAAGTTGAAGAAACTGTCACAGAACCAGTAGAAACGCCACAGGAAGCCACACAAGAGCCTGTAGAAGTGGTTAGTGAAGCACCGCCACTATACAAAGTCATATTTGAAAGTATGGTAGTTGGCACGGAATCAGAAGTAAAAGCATATGCTGCTTTGCTAAATGAGAAATCTAATGCTTATAAAGTAATCAGTCAAGAGCAGATAGATGGCTAAGAGCATCATACAGTCAAAGAAAGAATGTTATGTGTGCAGAATTATCCACAAGATAAGTGTTAAAAATGATTTAGATTGCCACCATTGCATATTAGGCAAAGGCAATAGGAAAATCGCTGATAAACTCGGACTGTTCGTTTACCTTTGCAAGCCACACCATCATTATGTGCATCATGACGGTTGGAAGCTACTACAGGCACTTAAAAGAGTGGCACAACGAGCATTTGAGAAAACGCACACTAGAGCCGAGTTTATGGCAATTATTGGACGTAACTACCTAGATGATGAGGAATAGATATGATTAACGATTTATGGCAAGACATTAGAAAAACCACCGCAGACCTTAAAGGTGCATTAAAAGAGTACCGAGAACGAGGTTTAAAGTTTGCGACCTGCGAATTTGAGTATCGTAAAAAGCTGTCAGAACGTCTTGTAGTTTTACGAAGTCAAGGACAGCCGGTAACACATCTTGCAGATATCGCTAGAGGTGAAAAAGAAATCGCACAGCTACGCTTAGAGCGTGATATTGCCGAATCATTATACAAATCAGCAGAAGAAGCAATAAACGCCTATAAGCTTGAAATAAGGGTGCTAGAAAGCCAACTGCAAAGAGAGTGGGGGAATGCTAAATGACAACGCAAAAACTGGTTAAAGTAAAAGAAAATTGTCCGTACAAAAGTCTAGTATGGACAGAGTACGCAGAACAGATAGTTAAAGATAATCCAGGCGTATTAAGCTCTACAGCCCAAGAACTAATCTATGCAATAGAGAACGCAGAAATGACGTTTGACGAGGCTATAAAGCTGATAGAAAGAGGTAAGTAGAATGGCAAGACCTATTAAGGCTGGCGTGGATTATTTTTCGCACGACACGGTAAGCGGAAAGACAATATTTACACTTGAATCACTATACGGAAATGACGGGTATGCCTTTTGGTTTAAACTTCTTGAAATCTTAGGAAGTCAAGCGGAACTCTACTACAATTGCACTAATCAAGCGGAGTGGTTATATCTTGTAGCTAAGACAAGAGTATCAGAAGAAAAGGCTGAACAGATACTAAGCACGTTAGGACAATTGGAAGCAATTGATGCAAGATTATGGGAAGAAAAAAGAATTATCTGGGTTCAAAATTTCGTAGATAGGCTTAATGATGTTTACGAAAAACGCAAACTGGAACCACCGCAAAAACCATCATTTAATAGTTTCTGCACCGAAAACCCCAGTTTCCGCACCGAAAACCCCACTAATGATGATGTTTCTGTGACGGAAAGTACACAAAGTAAAGTAAAGGAAAGTAAAGTAAAGGAAAGTAAAGTAAATAAAATAATAATAACCCCCTACCCCTTTAATGCGGATTACGAGTTTGTAAGCATGACCAATGACGAATACAAGTCACTCGTTGCTAAACTCGGCGAAGCAGGTACAAGGCGGTGTATAGAAATACTTGATAATTACAAGGGTGCTAATGGCAAGAAATACAAGTCAGACTATAGGGCAATCCTTAATTGGGTTATTACACGCTACGAAGAAGAAAAAAGCAACTACTCGAAAAATTCGACAAGTTCGGGGAAGGAAATAGAGATACATGGCGTTACTAGATTTTAAATGCACAATATGCGATGGCGATACATTTGTGCTTGTGAAAGATAATACAACTAAACGATGCGAATGCTACGAGCAAGACTTAAATATAAGGCGTATAAAAGCAAGTGGACTAGAAGCCATGCTAGCAATATACACGTTTGACAAGTTTAATGCTAATCACAATTGGCAAAAGCACATCAAGACAAAGGCGATAGAATTTGCAAATAGTCCGTCTGATTGGTTTTACATCGGTGGACAGTCGGGAAGCGGAAAGACGCACCTATGCACAGCTATTGCAGGCGAGTTGTTAAAGACTAAGCGATTACGATACATGCTATGGCGTGATGATGCGGTAAAACTTAAAAGCTATGTAAATGATGCGGTAGAATACAAAAAGCTAATCGAGCCACTAAAGACATGCACAGTGCTTTACATAGACGATTTTTTAAAGACAGGCAACAACGGAATGACGACAGGTGATATTAATATAGCTTTTGAAATTTTGAACTACCGATACAATAATCCAGAACTGGTGACGATTATATCAAGTGAATATTTACTAGCAGAGATTATAAGAATTGATGAAGCTATAGCAGGCAGAATCAAGGAACGATGTAAAGATTATTGTTTCGAGATTGGCAAAGATGTTAAGAAAAATTATAGGTTAAACGGTGAAATATGAGAATAAGCGAACTACCACCGCACATGAGAAAGCAAGTAGAGGATAAGATAGGCACGCCCAAGAAGTCCAAGTACGGAAACGTCAAGACACAGGTGGACGGAACAACCTTTATGAGTAAGCACGAAGCAGAGATATACAGCGAACTACAGCTACTAGAAAAAGCAGGCGAAATCACAGCATTAAGTCTACAAGTACCGTTTACGCTTGCAGGTGGCGTGAAGTACATAGCGGACTTCGTGTATTACGACAAGCGGAATCAAGAATGGACTGTAGCAGATGCAAAGGGATTTAAAACCGATACATACAAGATTAAGAAAAAGTTAATGGCAGAAATAGGCGTTGAAATAAGCGAGAGATAAAAAATATGCACATGGACACAACGCAAAAGGGAAGCATTGGAAATGGAGGAAAAACAATGAATAGCTCTAAGATTGAATATTGTACAAAAATGTGGAATCCTGTAACCGGATGTCTAAATTCATGCCCTTATTGCTACGCTAGAGGTATAGCGAAGCGGTTTAGTGGATGCTCTATTGGCTACGGTTTAGAAGCTGTAGCCAAGTTTAAAAAAGAGTGGGAATCTGGTGGATGCAAATATATGACTTTAGACGAACCTTTAAAACGAATCACGAAAAGTGGCAAGCTTGTAGACGCTCCATATCCGTGGGGGTTTGAACCAACATTCCACCGCTACAGACTAGACGAACCACAAAAGATTAAGAAACCGCAAACAATCTTTGTAGGCAGTATGTGTGACTTGTTTGGTGATTGGATTCCCGATGAGTGGATAGCAGAAGTGTTTGACGCTACTAACAAAGCACCACAGCATATATATGTCTATTTAACCAAGAACCCCGACAGATATTATCAGCTTTCGGACGATGTCGAAGATGGCGATGGAAACATAGTTGGCAAAAACTTATTTGGCATGAATGGAAGTAGCGTTAGTGGGTGGTTCGGTGCGACTGCAACGACTGTAAAACAGGCTATAAATGCGTATCAAAATATGAACTGTACATGGTTAAGCATAGAACCAATTCAAGAAGATTTTCAAGAGTTTTGCGACTACTTCATGCACTATGACCATATATATACAAATGCACAGCTGGTTAGATGGAAAGGAATTGTAATCGGTTGCGAAACAGGCAACAGGAAAGACAAAGTAATTCCAAAGCGTGAATGGATAGAAACAATAGTTGATGCTTGCAGGGAATCAAACACACCAGTATTTTTAAAAGACAACTTGATTCCGATACTAGGCAAGGAATATGTTAGGGCGAACCAGCAGTTATCATGGGAGGTGTAGAAATGAGATTGATTGATGCAGATAAGTTAAAAGACGAAATTTGTTGCAAATATGATGTGCATGATAGGTTTGAGGCTGATGATGTGCTTGACTTACTAAGCAACGCACCAACCGCATTACCTTGGATAAAGATAAGCAGCGATGATGATTTACCGCCAATGGACATAAAGTTTCTCGATGAAGTGTTTAGTGCTAGCGTATTAATAACAGACGGAGAACATGTATTCAAAGGCAAAAGAGAGAAGTTAAAAAATGAAAGTTGGTGGTGGAATACACTAGAGCAAATGTTCCACAAGGAAGATATAACACATTGGGCGCCACTACCAGAACTACCAAAGGAGGATGAATAATATGAAATTATGGATTAGAACACAGGGCAGAGAAAGATTGCTAGCATGTGAAAATATATGTATTTTAAGGCGAAAAGCAGGAGAAAATATCAAATATGCCATGAGAGGGATAGAGGGTGAAAACGAAATCTTTTTAGGAGACTACAAAACCAAAGAAGCAGCAATGGAAGTGCTAGACGAGATACAAAAGCATATAGCACATTGTCACGGTGTATACCAAATGCCCGAAGATAACGTACATGGTGAGGTGACAGCATGAGAAGATTTTTAATATGGCTAGTATGGAACGTGCCTTTAGGACGATTAGCACCACATATTTTAGGGTTGGCACTAGGTAAGCCAGCACAGATTGTATATATCTGTAAAGCTTGCAATGGCACAGGGCATGGCATGTACGAGGGTAATTGTGAAGCCTGTAATGGTACAGGAAGGAGAGATAAAAGATGAGCAAACAACTATTAATCTTAGGAACAAAATACAAGTATGAAGAAAAAACAGAAAAAGAAATAAGTGAGGGACTTAAATTCACAGCAGATGGAAGCTGTAATTACGAACATAGAACTATCCGAAGAAGAAGCAGAAGAAGCAATCGAAGCATGGAACAGGAGGGCTGAATAATGACAAAACGTGAACGTGGTGAAAGTATAGCGGCAAGGATAAGCTTAATCTTAGGTGTGATTGATGATTTTGAAGACGATGATATTGAACTCTTAAAAGAATTGAAATCCCAAATAGAGAGCAATATGAGTTATAACGCTTCTGTTTCGATTGTTGCTATGGCATGTGGTGGAAAAAATTACAATCAAACAATTGACGAAGCGAAAGTTAAAGAACTAGAACATATTATTGGACTGACTGAAGCTAGACAGATATTGAGAGATGAAGCAGAAGCGGAGTTAAGAATTCCAGATGGAAACAGTTTTTATCGTTAAGGAGGGAGTAAACAATGGCAAAAGCATATAAGTGTGATAGATTTTGAAGCTAATGAGGACTGGGGAAATAAAAGAGAAAGCGTTATAGAAGCATGGAACAGGAGGGCTGAATGATGAACATGTTACATAAATGGGACTTTGAAAAACGTGAATACGAAGAAGTGCCTAACGAGCTGAATATTAAAACCATGTATGAGATGGACGAGGTTGTGCCATGTGTGAACTGTCAAGAGCTAACCGAGTTTGGGGAAATGTATACATCGAGACAGTGGCATACTGCAAGAGGATTCGGCTATAGTGTGTGTGAAAAATGCAAAGCCGAAGAATACAGAAAAGAACATGAGGTTAGGTAATGGAAAAAGTGAAATGTTACGAGGAATCTATACTTATTGTTTACGTTGATTGCCCTGCTTGCAAGTTAGAATATGTACAAACTGATAGGCATAGTATTCCCGAAGTAGGAGAAACCTTTAAATGCTCTGAGTGTGGAGTAATATTCAAGGTTGTGGATAGTGTTTGTGAACAAGTAGGCAACGATTTTGAGGATGCTTTAATCGTCAAGCGAATTGAGGAAAAATAGGAGGACTAAGTGATGAATCTTGAAAATTATGGTGAAATTTTAACAATGATATTTATTATGTGGGGAGTGTTTCTTTTTATAATTTCGTTTACGTTGTTCGTTGTCTACTTTGTGATAGCATTCTTTGTTGATTTATACCGTGAACGAAGGAGGGCTAAACGAGGTTATTAGAAGAAGTATCACACAAGTTCGGTTGCAGTGTTGAATTTAATTACTACCAATGTGATGATAATCACGCAAGTGTAGCAGGTAATGAAATATTTTTAGGTAAATTTGAAGACGAGGACATCATGGCAGCTTTTGGATAAACTTGGTGTGTTTATGATAAGGAGGACTAAGGAATGAAAACAAGGATGAAATATTTGAAAATTGAAAATATACTTATAACATTATGGTTTGCTTTCATAGTGGCAATGCCATCGATAAGGGCATTAACTCTATACGGAGTGGCAATAGGTTCGTTATTCGTGATTATGAACGGTGGAGTTATGATTTATATATTAAAAACGAAGGTGTGGAGATGAGCGTAATTAGAGATGATAACAAACAATACCTAATATGTGATGGTGACTGTGGCGAAAAGATAGAACTAGAAGACTACCTAGACATACTAACTAAAAAGAGAGAGTTAGGCTGGAAGGGTAGATATGTAAAAGAAACCAAAACATGGGAAGACTATTGTATAGGGTGCTGGATAGAAAGGAAAAGGTGAGATGAGAATACAAATGGTATCAAGCGAAGAAATAAGGCATGAAAAAGCCCTTAAAAGAATACTAAATTATCATGGCGAAGAAGCACAAATAGATATGATGATTGAGGAATGTAGCGAGCTTATACAAGCTATATGCAAGTATAACAGGAAAGTACCTTCATGCGCAACTAATGCGGAAATAGAAATTTTGCTGGACAATGTTAGGGAAGAAATTGTAGACGTACAGATAATGCTAGACCAGATGAAGCTTGTATTTGGATATGACTATGAACTTGAAGAAATGAAAAGCAAAAGAACGTTAGAGCTAATAGAAAGCGAGGGACAAAAATGAACACAGTAGCATTGATTGGAAGAACAACTAAAGACACAGGGCTAAGGATGGCAGGCGAAATACCAGTAGCTAACTTTACTTTAGCTATAGATGACGGATATGGCGAGAAGAAACGGACAAACTTTATATCGGTAGTAGTATTCGGCAAGCAAGCCGAGAGTTGCGAAAAGTATCTGTCAAAAGGTAAGCTTGTAGGCGTAACTGGGAAAATCCAAACTGGAAGCTATAAAAACAAAGACGGTGCAACAGTTTATACGACAGATGTCGTGGCAGACCGAGTAGAATTTTTGGAATGGGGCGAGAAGAAACAGGAAGTTCCTGCTGGATTTGAATCAGCAGACGATGACGATGTGCTTTTTAGGTAAGGAGGTGATAACTATGAAACCACATATAGAGTTAAACGAAATGCCTAGTAGCTGTAAAGCGTGTCCATTAAGCGTGTCCATAAGCGAATACATTTTTGCCTGCAAAGCATCAGGTGAAGTGAAGCATAGTTTCACAAGCGAATGTTCTAGGGAAAACCAACGCCACCCCGACTGCCCTATCCTAACCGAAAGCGATTACTACACCCAAGAAGAATACATGGAACTAGCTACAAGGTTTGACGAGATGCGAAAAGAACTTGAAAAAGCCACACATGAAAAGTTCAAGGACAAAGATGTTAGATACGTTATTGAACGAATAGAGCAAGGCTATGTTAAACGATGCAACGAGCTAGCAGGTGAAAGGGTAAAGCTTTATAAGAAAATCGCAAAACTAGAAAACAAAGTAAGAAACATCAAAATACAGAATGAAAAACTTGCAGGCAGGCTTAGAGACCAACGTGAACAGCTTGCACAGCTTAATAAACGCAAAGTGAAAACACCGCAAATAACGTATTATTTTTCCACGCCTGAACCAATAGACGCAGAAAAGATGCTGACGTTTGTGGAAGAGCAAAAAGCTAGAGAATTAAAAGAAAAGCAAAAAGAAGAAGAATACAAAAGCAAACTGGAAGGATATATGCAAATGCTAAATTCCGAAGAAAACGAGCGCCGGCAAACAACGGAAGAAATTAGCAAGTATCAAGATGGGTATCGTGCGTTTAAACGAATAATAGAAGGTGCTGAAGATGAGGAATAACGATGAAGTTTTTAGATTTATGTGCGGGTATCGGCGGTTTTCGCCTAGGAATGGAACAAGCAGGTCATGAGTGCGTTGGATTTGTCGAAATAGATAAGTTTGCCGTCAAGTCATACAGAGCCATGCACTATACGGAGGGAGAATATTATGCAGATGACATTTTTCCCACGATGGAGGCGCTACTTTCGGAACAATCCTCCGCACTTTATGGGAATGTGGGTATGATGCAGGATGGCAGGTGCTTAACAGCAAGAACTTTGGACTTGCACAGAACAGAGAGCGTATCTTTATTGTCGGTACTAGAGGACAGCGTGGACGAAAAGTATTTCCTCTCACGGGCGATGACGGACAGGCTGATGGCGTACAAGGACAATACGCAAACACGCTTACAGCAAGATACACCGCAGGTGGGAGTGTGTCGTACATTATTGAAAGTGAACAGTATGCACAAGTTAAACAAATCGGAAACATAAGCGACCGTAAGGGCGGTTTCAGCAACCCGCAAACTGGCAGAGTTTACTCTGTCGATGGTATTGCACCCACATTAAACACCACGCAAGGTGGCGGACATGAACCTAAGATAGCAATTCCTGTAATGGTGTCAGAAGCCACTAAAAAGGGCTACGCAAAAGCTTTCGAGGGTGACAGTATCAACTTAGCCGTGCCAAACTCAAAAACTCGGCGTGGCAGAGTAGGTAAGGGCATAGCAAATACGCTAGACACATCTTGCAATCAAGGTGTAGTCGTAGGTGAAGAAAGGACAAACGACAATGGGAAGACAGCAGAAAGAAACACCATTGAAATATTGCGAGTATTGCAATCTGAAATTGGAACGGAAGCGTTATCCGAATGGCGACTTGCAATCGCTGCTGCATTTCAACAGGCAGAAATATTGCAACTCAGAATGCATGAGAAAAGCGTGGATTATAAACGGAAAGACGAGGGCGGACGAACGGGGCAGCAGAACCACAGCAAAGAGAATCATTTTCGATGTGATGCAATTAGAAAAAAGGTGCGAACTGTGCGGAAAAATAACGAAAAACATAGACGTTCATCACAAAGATGGAGACCCATTCAACAATTTGCTAACCAATTTGCAACGATTATGCAGGGGTTGCCATACGAAAGAACACAGAGAGAAAAAGTTTTGCAAAGTTTGCAAGAAACCTGCAAAGGGTCATTACTTATGCGAGAAGCATTTGAGAAGATATCGCAAGCATGGGAACCCATATATTGTGAAACTTGGCGGACAACTTTTAGAATTAGAAGGTTGATGCCAAAGGAGGCGTTCAGATTACAAGGCTTCCCCGACAGCTACTTTAACAAAGCACAAGCGGTTAACTCGGATAGCCAACTTTACAAGCAGGCAGGCAATTCCGTTTCAGTCCCCGTAATATACGAAATAGCAAAAAGGTTAGGTGATTAATATGAACATGAGCAGGGCAAAACGCCAACAAATGATACAGACGGTTTTCTTTATACCACACTATAATATCAAATGGATATCAGATGAAAAGTGGCAAGAGATGGCAAAGTCGGGGCAGAATCTGGCGAATAGCAGAAAGGGCAATGATGAAAGGTTTTAAAACATCGCCGTGTGACGGATGCAAAGACAGATATGTAACTGATGACGGCGACAGATGTCACAGCACATGCAAAAAATACGCTGAATGGTGGAACGAACGTGAACTGTGGAAGATAAAGACGAAAGAAATATACCACTACAATCAAGGTAAATACATGGCAAAGGTGAGGGATGCAAGATGATAAAATATTTTTGCGACAAATGTGGGAGGAAAATACTTGGGGAGAGATATAAAGTCTATTTAGGTAAACTTACAGATGATTTCCCTAGTATAGTCCCGCTTGATAAGTATAACCCAAAAAATGACTTTTGTAAGGAATGTATAGGTGAAATTAAAAAGTTTATAGAGGATTAAAAGCGAAAGAGAGAACCGAAGTTCCCCCTTAGGACAATACTACCAAACATGTGTTTAAATGTCAAGGGGGAAATATGAACGTTAAAAAATATTTAGGACAAGCATACTATTTGAACCAAAAAATCATTAGCAATAAAAGAAGATTGGAAGAACTGAAAGAAATGGCGAATTCTGCTGATATTGCAGAACTGTCTGGCATTAGGGTTAAAACGAGCAGGAAAGCCGATAAGACAGGCGATTTAGTGGCAAAAATCGTAGACTTTGAAGCAGAGACAGCCTCAAAGATACGAGATTGCCGAGACATGCTTGACACAATCGAAAAACAAATAGATTCACTAGATGATGCGAAGTTAAAAACTCTATTAATGAAGCGATATATGTTCTTCTGCACATGGGGTGAGATTGCGGTTGATATGGAAACATTGAACAACAAAAAGCCATACAGCGAGAAGCAAATAACAAGGTTGCACGCTCAAGCACTAGAAGAATTTGAAAAAAAATTTGGAAATGTCTTGGAATGTCTGTAAATGTCCTTGCATGTCCTTGTTTTCCTGATACAATGGTGGTGGTGAATAGTCTTCACACAAAGAAAACACACTAAACAAATATAGAAAAGCTTCTGAAAAGGGGCTTTTTTTGATGGAAACAGGAATAAATATGCACGGGCAAGGTTAATAATGCACAAAAGGCAAAAAATATCCCGAGTTAAGACTTTAAAACATCAAAAAACAACTAATAATTATTCATAGGTGACATTATGAGCGAAGATAAGAAGAAAACCACAAAGCCTAAAGGCAAGCAGGCAAAGAAAAAGGATACAAGCAAAGGGAAAAATCCAGTAGGAAGACCTACTGTAATAACAGATGGAGTAGTTCGGAAATTGGAAGACGTATTTCTTAAAGGGTTATCAGATCGTGAAGCGTGCCTGCATGTGGGCATAAGCCCAACAACCCTATATGAGTATTGCTCACAAAACCCAGAATTTGCGGAGCGAAAAGAGCTATTGAAAGAACAGCCTAAAATCAAGGCGAAGCTTAACATAAATGAAGAAATACAGAATGGTAATACAGGAGTATCACAATGGTATCTAGAACGCAGAGCAAAAGATGAATTTTCTTCCAAGCAGGAGTTTGATGTAAAGGCAGAGCAAACAATAACAACTAATCCGATTGAGAGCTTAACACCGGAGCAGATAAAGGCTTACGCAGCCAAATACTATGAAAAGGGATAAAGAGCTTGATGCCGCATTAGCAAAATTATCAGCAATCCATGAGGCACAAAACAATTTACTAGGATTTGCAAAATATACAGGTGCAAGCAACGGAAAAGAGTTCATTGCAAACTGGCATCATGAATTGATATGCAGAAAGCTTGACCAGTTCGTTAACGGCAACATAAAGAGGCTGATGATATTCACACGCCCACAAGTCGGCAAAAGTGAATTGACATCAAGAAAATTACCTGCATACATACTAGGGAAGAATCCGAACGCAAGAATAATAGCAACATCGTACTCACCGACACTTGCGGAAAGCATGAACCGAGATGTGCAGAAGTTAATTGACGGTGACGAATATAAGGACATCTTTCCTAATACACAGTTGTCAGGGAAGAATATAGTTACCGTAGCCTACGGTAACTATAAACGAAACTCGCAAGAGTTTGAGATTGTAGACAATTATGGTTCTTATCGTTGTGCGGGTACAGGACAAGGCATCACAGGCATGAGTGCGGACTATATCATTATAGATGACCCGCTAAAGTCAAGAGAGGAAGCAAATTCTGCGGTATACCGTGAGAAGTCATGGAGTTGGTATACCGACAGCTTAGATACTAGGAAACATAACGACACAGGGATAGTTCTGACTTGCACCAGATGGCATGAAGATGACTTGCCTGCAAGGCTATTAAAACAAGCAAAGAATGACCCTGAAGCCGACCAGTGGGAGGTTATTATTCTTCCTGCTGAAATGGATGACATAGAAAACAAGCACCCAGAAGACCCTAGGAAAACAGGCGAAGCTTTATGGGAGGCAATGCACAGTTCGGAAAGCCAAATTTCGACAAGGCGAACCGTAGGGGCTTACACATGGGAAGCCATGTATCAACAGCGACCAACACCAAAGGGCGGCGGTCATTATTTTAAAAGAACACAAATATCAACAACCCCTGGAGAGGGGTTTCTTGAATTTATACCCGCAGACGTTGAAAAGTGGGTAAGAGGATGGGACTTAGCAGCGACCCCCGAAGATGAGCGAGGGGATGCAGCGTATACGGCAAGCGTCCTGATTGGAAAACGAAAAAACGGACGATTTATTGTGGCAGATGTAACAAATCAACAATTATCTGCAAATGATGTGGAAAAGACCATGTATCATACATCGGCACAAGACAAAGCAAAATATGGATATGGTGTAACCGTGAAATATCCACAAGACCCTGGGCAAGCAGGAAAAGCACAAGCACAGAGACTTGCAAGCTTACTGTCAGGGTTTAATGTCAAATACGAAACAGAAAGCGGAGACAAGGCAACAAGAGCGACCCCATTTGCGGCACAATGGCAAGCGGGAAACGTGGACATACTTCTTGCACCGTGGAATGAAGAGTATATAACACAGCTTGAACAGTTTCCAAGCGGTAAATTTAAAGACATGGCAGACGCAAGCGGAACATCGTTTAACGAACTCGCAGAAAATCAAGAAGATAGCCTTATGAGCTGGCTATAGGAGACATTATGAACCAAATAACACTTGACCCACGCCCTGTAATCGCTACTAGCATGGAACTAGCAGCAGAATATGAAAGCAACGGCGTTTTTTCTCGTTTAATCGATTCTCTACCAGATGACGGATTGAGACATGGTTATGAGATAGAAACATCTGAGGTTGACACCGTAGAACATATCAGCCAACGCATTGATGACTTAAACGTTAATGTAAAACTTAACCATGCCCTAAAAATGTCTCGACTATTCGGCGGTGCAGTTATCGTCATGATTATTGATGACGGTAAAAGCATACAAGAACCGCTTGACATTGATAGTATACATAGTCTTGTTGATTTGCGTGTATACGATATGACACAAGCCATGCCCGACACAACGTCTTTATATATGGTTGACGAGAAGCAGCCGTGGAAGACAGGTGAGCCTGAGCTTTATGACATACAACAAAAGCACGGAGGCAGATTCAAGATTCATGCATCACGATGTCTAATATTCAAGAATGGCGAAACAGTAAGCCAATCGCTATACGGCGAATATGAGTTCTGGGGGTTGCCTGAATATTTTCGAAATGCAAGACCGTTAAGAAACTACATCGAACTGCACGACATGATAGTTCCTCTGATGAAGCGTTCAGCGGTAGGTGTATTTAAGACACCTAAGCTTAATGACATACTATCGGCACAAGGCGGCGAAGCCGTTGTTAAGAAGAAAATGAGCATACTCTCACGGATTGCAAACCGATTCAACTTTACAGCAATAAGTAGCGAGGAAGATGTACAGTTCGCAGCGGCAACTTTTAGCGGATTAAGGGAAATGCTACAGTCCGCAATGGCTGACCTGTCAGCAACATCACGCCACCCGCAAACAAAGCTGTTCGGAACAAGTCCAGGCGGGTTACAGGCAACAGGCGAAAGCGATACAGAGTTTTGGCATAGCGAAGTTGAAGCATTCCAAGAGCAGCAAATCAAGCCTGCAATAATGCAACTTTTGGAAGTGCTGATTTACGAAGCGATTTACGAAAATGTATGTAGCGGTTATCCCGATGACCTTGAGCTTAAATTCAATCCACTCGAAGTAATGTCAGAACTAGAGATTGCACAGCTTGAACTGCAGAAAATGCAGACCGCAAAAGCAAAAGCTGATACCGCCGAAAAACTGATTGATTTAGGCATATACGACACAGAAGAAATCAGAGAAGATGCACATGAAAACGGCGGATACGGCATAGAGATAGAACTCGATGAACACAGCGAAGAGTTTAGCATATTAAACGAGCGTACACCATACTTAAAGAAATTGATAGGAGGGCTGTAATGGCTAAGAAGATACGAGGACAGAAGGCATGGCGTAAAAGTCCGTCAGGTAGCGAAAAACGAAAAGAAGTGCCTTTAAAAGTTTTCCTTGACAAGAAGAACCGCCGATATCCTGTTATGACGTGGAGCGAAACGGAGGGCGACTACAAATACAGCAAACAGCAGTTACGAAACGCCATATCAGTCGCCAACTCACAAGGCGATAAAGCCATAAGTGCTAAAGCTAGTACGATACTTGCAAGAGAGTTTCCAAAAAAGGATGGCTACTCATATGTCGAAAAATTATGCGGTGTTAGTATGCCAAATTGCGACAAATTAGCTACAGGGGCGGTGACAATATGATTCGACATTCAACAATAAGACTGGACGAAAGTTTTTTTACGCCAGAGGGTTACTTTTTAGACGATGTAATAGTAACGACCTTAGGCGTTTTTGATTACACGGAAAGTGATGGCACAGTCCGTAAGGAAGCACGACTTCCTGAGCATGTGTTCTGCGAAAAGTCACTTGAAAGCTATAAGGGAAAACCAATAATAATAACCCACAGCACAAAGAATGATGGACTAGTTGATAGCACCGACTACAAAGACTATGAAGTAGGTACTATTTTAAAGGCTTATCAAGACGGCGACAATGTACGCTGCGAGATAGTTATAAAAGATGTTGAAGCGGTTAAAGCACAGGATAATAGAGAGTTGTCATTAGCCTATACCCCGAACAACATCATCAAATCAGGTCATTACGGCGAAGAGCCGTTTGATGAGATACAGACCGACATCCGAATTAATAATTTGGCGATAGTCGGGCAAGCGAGAGCGGGTTCAAATGCCCGACTAAACCTAGACGAGGAGGAAACAAAAATGGACAAAGACAAAATCATCACAGACAAAGAAGAAGTTGTCAAGGATGAAGATTACAGCTTGAAAAAAGAGATTGAAGACAAAATCGAAGATGCAGTTGAGGATGTCCTCGATGAAGTATTTGACGACAAGCCGTCTTTAGATGCCGATTATGACAAAGAAAAGAAATATGACGCAGAGTACGATAAAGAGGGCAGTTACAAAGAGGGTTACGATGCAGGTTACAAGGCGGCTGTTGCATACTACGCAAAAGCACTTGAAGAAACTGCAAAGGACTATGTAGAAAAAGACGAGCCGATACTTGATGCCGAAGTAATCATTGAGCCAGACGAAGATACTACAGTAAAGCTTGACAGCGTGGAGGAACTTCTAGACGTTAGAGAAACTGCTGCAAGAATCGGAATGGACGTAAAAGGTATGTCAATGCCAGCGGCTAAAACCAAAATCGTATCAAAGCTTATGCCGAGTATTAGGCTTGACGGTAAAGACATCAACACGCTTTATACTTTAGCGGCTGAGAAACTAGCAAGCAGAAAGCCTGTAAGTTCACAGTATCAAGGCATGGTTAGGACGGATAGCGTAAAGCATGGCAAATCGTCTTACGAGAAAGCACATGACGATTACACGTCAGACTTTTATAGCAATGGAGGTGAAAAATAATGCCAGTACAGACACAAGTAAAACCAAGAATGACAGTAGGAGCGGCTGGAACACATGTAACCGCATGGAGTGCTGCAAATGCACCGGTCAATACAAGAGCTTTGGAGGGCAATGTTGCATCTCCGTTCGGGCTTGCTTCAATTAGAGGCGCAATCCCTGGAAAAACAGTACATGTACCAACTGCGACATTTGATGCTGCTAATTTCGAAGGAGTTATCATGAATAACTTCTTGATTGAGCATGATTTGTCGGACGGGTATGTGGTTACTGATAATGCAGTTGGCGTATGCCGTCACGGTGACGTTTGGGTACAGGTTGCAGATGGCGTAGCAACCGAGTATGGTACACCAGTACAAGTTATTCCAACAACAGGACAATTTGGAATATCGGGTGGCATAGCAATAGACGGAGCAATGTTCACAGGCGAAGTAGTTGACGGGCTTGCACCCGTAGAATTTAGGAGGGGTTAAGCGATGAACAAATACATAGAAGAATTAAACAAAATTGAAGTGAACCCCTCACATGTGGCGGCACTTAAAAGTAATCCTGCGTTTGCAGAGCTTATTACACAAACTAAAACAGGCGACACAAGGCTTGACAGTCTTGACACGTCTGCATACTACTTCTTGCGCCAGCTTGAATATGTCAAAGCAAAAGTGCTAGAAGTGAAATATCCAGAACTTACAGCAAGAAAAATCTTTCCTGTTGACCATTCAACGCCACAAGGTGCAGTACGCACGAGTTACGAAGTAACTGATATCATCGGCGGTGCAAAGGTTCAGGCAAACCATGCAAACGACATCAAAAGAGTTGATATTACAACCCATTACATTGATGTCGAAATCAAGAATGTATCAAACTTCTATGATTATTCATGGCGTGATTTGAGAGCGGCACAGTTTAGCAATACACCTTTGCAAGAACGCAAAGCAAAAGCATCGCAGCGTGACATCGAAGAACAGTTGAATGCTTTAGCATGGGCAGGCGACCCAGCATTTCAAATTAAAGGTGTATTATCAGATGGAAACGGCATAACAAATAGCCCGATGCCTGGCACTTTGAGAAGTTTCACGAGTGCAAGAGATTTAAACACGGCGATTACTGACAAGATAGCTTATGTTCATTCACGCAGTAGAGGTGCATTTTCACCTGATACGCTTGTCTTGCCACTCGCTGAATACGATTATCTATTTGATACAATTTGGGATGGCACGGCAATGGTTTCGATAGGTAAATTCCTACTTGATAATAACCGCCACCTGAAAAGAATTTTACCTGCACCTGAGTTGATGGCAGATAGCGGATTAAACAGATTCAACGCACCTGTAGGCATGTTGTTCGAATATAACAAAGACAATATGGCAATCGAAGTTCCTATGCCACCTACAATGCGACCACCACACCAGACACTAACGGGAGTACAAGTGTTAAATGAAGCTGAGACAGGTGGAATGTTTATCAAGCAGCCTTTATCAGCCTTAATTCTGACTGGACTATAGGAGGTTTAACATGTTAGTAACAAACAAAACCAAAAATCCGATGGTTTTCGGAACAACTCAAATTGAACCGAACCAAAGCGGAACACTGTTACCACCATTTGACAAAAACCATGCACTCATTGAGGCGTGGATTGCTAAAGGTTGGCTTGTCTTAGGCAAAGTCAAATACGTTGAAGTTGTTGACGATTCGATAAACGAACCTGTTGAAGAACCGACAACAGACGAGTTAATAGAACTTAAAGAAGTTGACGATATGACGGTTGAAGAACTAAGAGACGAACTCCGCACGGCTGAAATATCTTTCGGCAACAGCGGCGAGGCTAGACTTAGAGCGATGGTAACAGATTTAAGGGCAAAATAATTGTAACAAGGCATTAGCAATAGTGCCTTGCATAGAGTTATTTGAGGTGAGATTTATGCGTAAAATTATTATCATGTCGGGGATTCCCGCAAGCGGGAAAAGCACGATTACGAAACAATATTCAAAGCCTACTGATACGATTCTAAGTCGTGACGAATGGCGAATCAAATACAGGGGTGGTAAGTATACACCAAAAGAACGTGAGGCATGGCATGAATCAATCAATGCAAGTCTTAGGTCTTTAAATGGCGATGTATGGATAGACCAGACCACGTTAGGAATGTCATCACTTGCCAGTCTGTTGGCATCGATAAACATAACAGCAAATGATGAAGTTATCATATATCTGTTAAACACGCCTTTGGACGAATGTTTAGAGCGTAACTCAAAGCGAAGCGGAAACGAAAAAGTGCCCGAAAAGCAGTTGAAACATATGTATGAAACACATACCCAAAAGCCTATCACGGCAGATGGGATAAAGGCGATGAAACTGCCTTACAAGGTAACATTGAGGACGGTCAAATGAACTACATATACAATTTGTGTAAAATCAACACGCCTTATGTCGATAAGTGTATACACTCTTTGCGACTTGATGAGCAATGGATAACAATAAATGGAACTCCTATACAAATAGATGAAAATGGTTATCTTCAAGGTGAGATTGGAAAAGAAATCCAACGAAATGAAATTGCTAAAAAGCATGGAATTACCGAAAGTGAAGACAGGGGGAAACCGAGCGAAACAGGCGAGATGAAAACAGCAATAGTTTACCATGGTTCAAACGCAGAGTTTGATAACTTTGACCCATCCGAAATAGGGGACAAAAACCAAGTCAACCAGTTCGGCGAGGGATTTTATTTTACTGATGACCCCAGCATTGCAAGAAATTATGGGGATAATGTTTATGCAGTTGAATTGCAATACAGCACAGACAGACGAACGGCAAAAAGAACAGGTGGGCAAAGAGATTTTATGTACAATGCCGATACGGGTTACTGGGTAATCCCGCAAGCCAGCAGTGGAAACATAAGAATCCTTGAGAGGAACAAGGTGACGTAATGGATTACGAAGAAATCATAATAGAGCCTTATGAGCAGCCGACAGCGGAACTCCGTTCTGGTGAGCTAGTTGTCTTAGACTGGTTTACAGGTGACACGGGAGATGAAGCACCACGCACTATTATTCCGTCTAAGTTGACAGAGGAAGAAATTGCCAAAGCAATCGAGGATACCGAAGCTTTAGAGCGGCGAGTTGAAACGCTTATTGATGAGAATGTTGGTGCAATATCCAACGCAAGATTATTTGAAATATGGAAAGGAAAGTAAAACAATGGCAAATGATGTAAAAAAATATTTCATAAGTGAAGACGGGTGGATATTTATAGCCCCCATAATCCAAGCAGCTATAGAGGCGGCGAACAAAGTAACGATTTCAACAACTATCGATGAAAACAGCACGAATCAGACTGTAGCGGCAACGGCAACGGTAAGGGATTTTGTTAATAGTCGAATAGCGGCATCGCTTACAACGGGTGCTACTAAAGTTGACACACTTCCACCGACAGGAACACCTGGAACGCTTTATTTGCTTAGACATGTTAACAATGTAAACGGAGAAGATGTTATAAGCTTCACTATGCATGTATGGGACATAATTGAAGAAGAATGGATTGACTTAGGTGCTTACGAAATAAACATGGATAACTTTTGGGCAAAAGATGAACTGCTTCCAATGAGCAACGCTAGGCTATTAGAGGTTTGGGAAGATTCAGCCCTATAAGAGGTGCATATTTTATGAGAGAATTTTTAAATGGAGAAAATGTACCAGAACTAAAGCGACTACTTAGAAACATTATACCGCCACGAGTTAATACACACCCGATTGTGCGGTGGCAAAATACAGTTGGAGTAGGTCTGCATATTAAGACTAACATTCCAGCGACTACAGCAGGGAATGTGTATTGCCATATCTACGGTGACACAGAAAGGCTTTTGCGTGGAATTGATACGCAGATAAGCTTTTATCATACTGCCGCAGGTTTGGCGACAGCTACCCAAATGACAATGTTAAATAAGGGATTAGAATACAATCCATTTAGCACGTTTGTAGATACAGATAACACTATATCAATCTATCTGCCACACCATGAACAACGCACATTGACATATGTTGAGGTGTACTGGGGCGGAACAGGCACGGTAGTTGACCGTGAACCAAGACCTAACAGAGCTGTAGATGTTATCAGAGTGACAAATCCAATAACGACAGGGAATCAATTTGTGAGATGTCCACTTGCTAACGTGCATAACACGGGTGCAGGAGCATCGAACAGAACCATCACACGCTTTGTAGCAACAGAAAACGGAACAGATGACAGGCGTGGTAACAGCAGAGCCAACGCATGCAGAACTGTAGCACAGGCATTAAACCTAGCAGGGAACACTACAAGCGGATTGATATTAACAATCAATAGGCAAGTAGCGGCACAGCCGGCGGCTTATGACGCAGCTATACCTTATGCGGTGAACGCAGAAGTAAGTCATGCTGGATTTGTTTGGAGACGTAGAGTAGCAGGAACAGGAACAACCCCAGCATTAACAGCAGCAGGGGTTGAGGCATGGAATATCGTACTTGAAACAGCCGCAACATGCGTATTACAAACTGGCGTACAATGGCGAGGTGCATACTCAACAGCGGCGGCTACGACTTATGTGTTAGGCGATGTGGTTACATTTGCGACTGGCTTACCATCGCCGAATAATAACATGACATACATTTGTATACAAGCGATTGCAGGTAATAACAACGTGCATACAAGACCGAGCGGCACGCTTGTACCGACTAGAAACTGGGCGCCGATTGGAAGATTTAATCCAGTCCTTAATGTGACAACTACAATCGCAAACTGTGCATCATTACAGATAAATAGCACAGCACCGTTACTGAATGTTATCCAGCTTGTCAATTTAACTGTAACTAACAATAATTCAGTTTTGATAGCCACTCCGATGGTAGTTGGTGGGACTTTTACGGCTTCGACTTGCGGTGCGTTGAGTGCAACAGGAATTTTCCATGCTAACTCAATAGCCGCACATAATACGGGGACTGTAAACTTTACAACCACCTTAACGGCTTCGCTTATTTCTCACACGGCGTGTGGACTTGTAGCGTATCGAGGGACGACTACCGTTATAACCGACAATCCGACACGAGTTGCTGTGACTTGCAGGAACTCACGAGTGATATTCACGGGTACAACAATACTGCGTGGCAATAATCGGGGCGCGAGTGCCGCTGGAAACGTAGCTGCTACGAATACCGCCCACGCCATGACCCCTAACGAGGGCGGAATAATCGAATTTACCGGCGGAACATCTGCAACAAACGTCACCGTTACGATTGAGGGATTTGGCGGTGGCTATATAAACGCAAGCTTTGGCGGTGTAGTTAGGTTCAATAACCGAACCATGACGCTCAACATTAGTGCGTTAAATATGCTTGCACAGCCAGCAACATTAGCGACACGCTTCGCCATTAGAGCAGAAACTACAGGCACGGTTATTCGGGGACAGAACTGTCAAACAATAAACCGCAATGGAATGACAGATCAGCGTGTGACTAATGGCAGATTCTTTGACGAGAGAAATCCGCAAGGTACGGCAATAGCATAGAGAGGGTTATGATGAGTAGATTACAAGCAATACAACATTTAAACGAATTGTCGAGTGAGTACGAGGGCAACGAAAAACTCGTCCAGCTTTTAACAGAAGCATTAAACGTTGTTGAAGACGAAACACCGTATTACGACATGCCCGAAAACTACAATGACGATATACACAACTGCGATGATTATTTGATATGCTGTGAGGACGATGAATTAACGCCCCGACAGGCGCTTGTTTATAAAAACGCAGTAGCACATATAAAGGAGCAATAACATGAACATGGCGATGTATACAAGCGGTGAAATGGTAAAGTTTAATACTGGTGAACTTGCTTTGTATGTAGGTGAGCAGCCAATGCCTCCAGCACTTGTGCTTTTCCGACTATTTGCACCAGAGTTTTCAGAGGTAACGGACGATATTGTAAAGATTTGGATTAACTTAACAATACCGCTTGTTAGCACTAAGCTGTTTGCAACTGTGTATTCACAAGCATTGGCACTATTAACAGCACACCGAATGAAACTGGCACAACTAGCAGAAAATGCCGCTAACGGCATACACCCTGTAAACTCTATCAGCGAGGGCGGTGCTTCGTTGTCGTTTGGTGTATCTGTAGCAAGCGTTACGGACGATGAATTATACCTAACCTTATTCGGCAAGCAGTTCATAGAACTTCGCAACCGTTTCTACATAGGAGGGATTACAGGTTGAAATATCTTGAGAAGCTATGCCCTAATATAGACATGCAAGAGGTATACCGCATATACCATGGCGGTGGTGTTGGCGTTGTAGTTCTGAAAGACGGGAAAATATTAACGGGCAAGCGAACTGATAACGGATTATATTGTGGTGCAGGCGGTCATATAGAAAAAGGTGAAAGCCCGTTGAAAGCCGCAATCCGTGAAACAGAAGAAGAGTTTGGAATAACTCCGATTAATCTGAAGTTTATGGGGCAATACAACTTTGTCAAATCAGGGTACGGAATGCCCTATTTGTATATTTGTACTCAATATGAGGGAAAACTTAAAGAATCAAACGAAATGACTGATATTAGATGGGAAGAGCCCAAAGATGTAATCGGAATGGGATTACAGGGGTTTAAACCATTTGTTGATAGTGTTGAAGGATTATATAAAGGTGGATATTTACGCCTTAAAGACGGCAAGCCACATAAAAAACATATTGAGCATTTGACCAAGCTGTTAAATTGTGTTAAACTAGACGAAGATAAATGGATAACGATGAACGGTACTGCCATAAAGGTCGAAGATGGGCAAACACCGAAAGAAGCCGGCGAAACATTCGCAGGGGTAAAAGAATTAGAGCGTGAGCATGAGGCGGCGGGATTTAAAGTCGCCGATGACAATAAAGTTGTCGAGTATAGAAAAAAGAGTAACGAAGTTTTTGCAACACTTAGCGATGAAGAACGAAAAAGTATAGAGGGATATACGACTGGAGATTTTGCAATTATTAACAGCCATCTTAACGGCAAGGAAAAGGGTGTTGGAGCTAAACTAGATGCAGACATAGAAAATATTGACAGAGTGATTGATAGGTTTGAAGTAACCGATAACCTAGTGGCTTTCAGAGGCACAGCCGCTGAACACTACGAAGGACTTAACGTAGGTGATGTATTCACAGAAAGAGGATTCTATAGCACATCGCTAGAACGTGGAATAGCAACTGAATTCCTAGGTGAAGCTGCTCCTGCGGGGAACACCCCTATCATGGCAGAGGTTCGTGTTCCTACAGGGTCGAATGCCTTATTTGTAGGGCATAACGGAAATTCGGGATGGGATGAAAGTGAGTTGTTAATTGCTCGAAATACTAGATATAGAGTTGTTGATAGGTCAAGTGAGAATATAGTATTGGAGATAGTGCAATAATGGAAAAAGATTTTAAAAAAAGCATAGAAGAATCATACATTAATAGAAATCGAGAACAAGAATATTTGCCATTTGATTTGTATGTCAAGCATATTTTATTATCGCATCCTAGTGTGATGCAAGACAATAAGTCTATGCTTGCATTCCCTGAAATTGTAGCCGAACTAAATAATGATATTGAAAAATATGGGAAAGCAGAGGTTAAGCAAAAAATACTTAGTAAATATGTAGAGCTTAGGGGAAAAGAATATCAATGATAAATGTAAGAAACAAGAAAGCACACTTTAGCAAGTGTGTTTTTTAATGCAAAAGAGGAAAATTCATGAACTTTTACAACATACACTATGCAAGTAGAAAGAAAATAGAGCGGCGGTTCGGTGACAATGAAGAACTTGAAAGTAAGTATGTTCCTGTGTTCCCGTATTCTGCAGAGCGTGATTATCAAAAGCTTGCAAGGGATATTCAAAGGGATTTTGACAGGCAATTCGAACCATACATGATAGCTGCTATCAATGCTATCATGATGAATCAATCTTTGCCTAGCAGTCCGACATATCAGCCACCCGATTATTTGCAACGCAGGATTAGAGCGATTGCGACAAAGGTTGAACGCCATGCAATACGTCAATGGTCAACATCGGTAAGGCGTACACTAGGGATAGAGATAAACAGGGACTATTATCACAGCATGGTATCGGCGTACATGCAAAACTGGATTATCGAGCAAGAGCGATTAATCCTTGACCGCATACAGACTAAAATAACGGAATTGATGGATATATTTCAAACACCGTACGAGACCGTACAGGAAATAGCGACTACAGCAGACAGAAAAAGCGGTCAAATACAGAGTTCAATCAATACTCTGGCAATATCAAATGTAGCGATTGCTAACGCCTTAATGGCTGAAACATTTGCAAAAGACGCAGGCAACGAAAAATACCGATGGAAAATTCGTCCTTATGCTTCGATGACTGGCACGAGGGCAGACCATGCAATATTAGACGGTGAGATTTTCCACTTTGATGACCCACCAGTTACAGACCACAGGACAGGAGCGAAAAACAATCCTGGACAAGACTTTAACTGTCATTGCGTGGCTACTCATATATATAAAAAATTGAGCGGTGTGATCTTAGCAGCAACCGCTGTGAATATGTATTTAGGAGATTGATAGGAGATTGATATGAAATATCTTGAAAAATATGGAATTAAAACGCCTTACATTGATAAATGCGTATCTGTTCACTTAGACGAAATCGACCCAGACGGTTGGCGAACAACTGAGGGGGGGGCATAGGATAAACATATCGCCTGACGGTACTATTAATGCCGGAATGGGCGGAAAATTTACAGGGCAGAATGTTGGCAGCATTAAGAAACAACAAGGGATTGCAACCCCGCCAACTTCCGAAACAAACATAAAAGCGTATAAAGTATATGGGAGCGAGGCTAAAGGAGAGCAACATATATACGTTGATGGTGAAAAAACTATGCTTTCCGATTTAGGCGACACGGCTTATATGACTGACAACAATAGGGATTTTGGAAGTTATAAATCTGGACGAATGGAAGAATACGTTTTCATAGGTTCGGGCAACGAAAGATTCTTAAGTGCAGACGGCGGAATTAAGCCATTTGAGCCGACTAGAGTAAGTTATTCCACGTTTAAGTCCCTTCAAAATGCAAGTGGCTCAGGATTTCTAGGTTCTAGTAATTACAATCCTGCAACTAAAACAATAGACATATTTTACAGAAATCCATAATCGAACAAGCAAGATCGAAAAACTATAGACACCCACAAGTGTCTATTTTTATTTATAACAATTCAACCTTAAAGGAGGTAATAAAATGGCAGCAAGAGTTCCATTCCCCCAATCCCCACCGGGCACTCGCTTTGATATCCGAAGCGAATCGATACTAATGACACCTGCATCAGTACGAGGTGTAGTGTGTGACATGATGCCTATGACGTGGTTTAATCCAGATGAAATGGTTGAACTACACGCAAGTATATGGGCTACACAGGCAGCAATACCGCTAGTAGGTATATCTAAGGCGGCAAAAGAGCCTACAGAAGAATATCGAAGAAACATGTTTAGAAGCTTGTTCTTCTTGATGTACGGTGCATCAAAGGCTTGCATTTTCCCGCAAAACACAGGCGGTGCAAAAGCGACCGCAACATTGGGAAGATATACATTTACAGCCGCAAAACATGGTACTGATGGCAATTTGATTGACATTGTGATAGGGCAAGAGGGTGAACACTTTACATTGGCACTATTGTTCAACAAACAGTCAATTGGAAACCCGATACAGTTTACTATCGAAACAGGGCTTCCAGAAGCATTGTATGACCTTGTAGATATAGTTGACAGCGGTACAGGCGATGTAATAATTGGCGAAGTTGCACTTCTGGGCGGTAATAACGGCACTATAGGCTCTTATGCAAGCAGACAACAGGCATATCAAGATGCAGCCGCATTAAGGAAATGGCAAGTGATATCATTCGCTATGAATCCGGATGAAGCCAATTATGCACAGTCAAGGGTAACTTTCCGCTCATGGTTAAGGCTTTTGAATGACCAAGAACAAGTATACCGCCGAGGCATGATGTACGGTGCATTTTCTGACCCATTGGCAGGAATGGACGACTTCACATTGACCGTAGTTGCACAAGAATATGAATGGCTTGGCGAATACTGGATGACCCCAGCGGACGGTGTTAGGCTTCAAACAGGATTATCCGCAGCAAGTCCGAACAATGCGACACGAACCGCTGATATTGTAAGAAATGTAACTAATGTCAGACCGCTTTTGAATCATATCCAAGAACAAGATGCGGATGATAGGGGTCTATTTATACTTTGTGAGGGTGCAGATTCAGGCGTATTTATCGTTTATAAGGACATAAACAGCTTTGTGTCATGGGTAGACGATAGAAATTTACAATGGCGTGAAAACGATACCATAGATGCCCTACATGATTTCATGGTTAGATGGCACAGAATAGACATAACTCAAATTAGAGGCAAGGTCGACAACTACCAAGCACAAGCACGCACGTTAAAAGGCGAGGCAGACAATCTCTTCCGAACAATGGAATTAGAGGGTGCATTCAATAATCATGATGTTTCAAAACTTACTGTAATTATGGGTGTTACCCCAACAACAGCAAGAATTGAAGCTCATGATGTCCGTGTAACTAATAGGGTCATAGGGATAAGCTTCCCGATGCGTATAACATGGTAGGAGGTTTAACATGGCTATAAATCCAATGGCGAGACGTGTGCATCAAGCAGCTGTCCGCTCAAAATTTACGCTAGTAGAGATTAGCGAAGCGGGTTCTCCAGTCACATTGAGGGGCGAAATGACTAGCATTAACGTTGTTCCACAATACGAAAATTTTACAGTCCCCGTGCTTGGCGGTGGAACTGAAACAGATACATCTTTAACACACTATGTAATCACATTAAATTATGTAGTCGGCACAGATGGCGGTTTTTGGGAACAGATGGAAATTGATAAGTTAGCAGGAAATCAAAGACATATTTCCCCTGTTTTAACAACAGACGACCCGAGAAGCAGAAGAGTAAACGGCGGCAGAGTTTCGCGATACAACGAATGCCACATGCTTACTCATACAGGCTATGAGGACGCTGATTCTTCAAACAATACCGCTAAAACGGCACAGGTGACGTTACATGCACCTTTTGACAGCAAGGTTGTATTGTCTCAATTTAATCCTGTGCAGGGTTAGGAGGAACCATGAACGCTTTAGTATCACGATTTAAAGAAAAAGAACAACGATTAGCAAGAGAAAAGAAAGTCACCATAAAAGTTGATGGTGAAGACCAAGAGTTTACTATAGTTCCGATGGACTATAGGGGGATTTTTGTCGCAATGCAAATGAGCAACATGGAATCTTTTGAGTTGGCTGATGAAATGGCAACTCTTATAGAAAAACACACTATAGAAGTGGCAGAGGCTGCAGCATTGGCAGTTGATATGCTTAAAGAATCACCCCCAAGAAAGCTTTTGCCAGGCGATTTTGCGGCTACATATTTTGGAACTGAATCGGCACTCGAATTATTCCTTGCTATACGAAACTTTACAATCGAGGCAAACAAAGAAACCGAAAAAAACACAACAGAACTTGCAGAAATAGCAAAGGACTGATTAACGGCGTTTGGGAAGATGGAACAAGGGTATCACCTGAGTTGTTTTACGCAACACATGCGTTGATTAAATACAGTGTACGACCCGAAAAATTTCTATCCCTTACGCCCGAAATACAGGCTATTTATAGGGCTGTAATTGATATGCAACTTCAACACGAGGAAGATTTAAGAAACAAACAGGGGGAAGAATAATGGCAGAAATACGCAACATTTTCATGATTGAAGACCAGGCTTCCCCTGTTCTTAATGCTATTCGTGATGCCGCAAAAGAAATCGTTCCAGTATTTGAAAAACTTCCCGAAATATCAAGCGAGATTATAGACTATACTGAGCTTATGGGGGAGACCTTTGAAGAAAATACTGAAAAAATAGCCGAAATGACAGAGGCTATCAAGGAAAAGGCAGAATCAATTGACGAAACAGCGGATAGCGTTGAAAGGCTTGGTAAGAAAAGTAAAGATGCTATGCAGGGCATGGGGCAGGCGGCAAGCGGAATAGCTCGGCTATTGTCGCAAGTAGGCTTGTTACCGAAAGAATTTGCACGAACAACAATGGCAGTAGGTCAATTAAGGCGTGGAATGGGTTCTACGTTGCCAGTCATGGCAAAATTTACGGCAATGCTGGGTCCCATTATGCTAATATCTACGGCGGTCATGGCGGTAGTTAATACTGTGATGATGTTACGCAGGGAAACAGAGGAAGAATTACTTCCAACATTTGAATCTTTAATTAGCATGTCAGACCGTTTATCAAGTGCTAGTGAACGTTTGTCTTGTAATCTAAGCGAAAATGTCACCCATATAGCGGCTTTAGCTAATGCTGCTGACATGATACGTTCCGCAGCAATTGAACAATCGATAAATGCCATATTTTCTCGTGAAACTATACAAGAATGGTATGGCACTACTATCGAACTTGGCGGTCATTTTGTCGAAACAGTTGTTGAATCCTTATTTGATGCAACAAAGGCGAATTTTGAAGACTTGTCTGACTTAACAGCCTATCAATTAAAAGAATTTGGCGAAACTATAGAAGAATACGTTTTGCTTTATGATCTTATTCGTCAGCACGGAACTGAATCACAGCAAGAGTTTGCAGACCAGTTAGCCGAAGTTTTGCAAATGTTTAACAGAAACACAAACGCAGCAAGCGAATATGAAGCGGCTTTGCAACGTTTGCAAATAATAGAAGAACGCCGACAAGGCTCGATGAGACGTATTTTAACCTCATACCGAGACACTTATTCCGCTGCTGAAAGTCTAAGGTCAGCACATGAAAGTCTTACACATGCAATAGCTGGAACAGACAGCGAATATGGTTCTCTGCTTGAACATTTTAATGCGGTTATGAATTTAGCACCCGAATATTTGATGATGCTATTTGACGAATACGGGGCATTGCGAGATGTTGAAGATGCGGTTTATGAAGTCACGCAGGCACAGATTGAACTTTTGACGTACAGACAAAAGAACGCACTATTAGATACTGCTGTCATGTGGGATTATGAAGGCAATGTACTTGGCATACATGCCAATGTAGTTTCATCTTTGGCAGACAATTATAGAGATTTGGCAAACGCTAGAATGGTAGCACTTGCGGCAGCAGTTGGCGAAGGAACTATAACACAAGCAGAGTTTGACCAAATAAATAATATGATGCAAAGTCTTGGTGAGATGGGTAGTCGTGCAAGTGCGACGGCTAGAGAACGAGGCACAACACGCCAACCGACAATCCGAGCAAACGGAGCAATGCTTGTGAACGACCCTGCAAATTGGGAAATCAGAGGCGAAATCATAAAGCTGAAAGAAGATGTTGCCAAACGGCAATTTTTTGGCGGCGTGTATCAAAACATGCCTGCTCCGCATATAACTTTAGACGGAATACAAGTTTATGCCGCTGACGGCATGAATGAAACACATCTTGCCGAAACCGTTGTCAGCATGGCAGTTGATAAGGTTGCACAATGCTTGAAGCAATACTATCGTACTGATTTACAGAGGTCTAACTAATGATAACACCGATGAGAGATACATTTGCATTGCCACTTGAACGCACCCAAAACAACACTTTAGCGTTTGGGTACACTCAAAGTATAGGCAAGCACGAAACACGCATTGACGGCTACGTTGATGGCGTTGAAGCATACAGGCAATTTGTGCATCATTGTTGCCATACAGAACGTGGAACTGTGCCATGTGTTGATGACAATGAGGGCGTGGAACTAGAACAGTTTATTGGAAAACCGTTTGGATTTTTAAAATCAAGAGTAGAGCGTGTTATTCGAACAGGATTGATGATGGACGAACGCACGGTATCGGTAAACATGACTAGCTGCATACTTACATCATTAGGTCAAGCAGAAGTATCGTTTGACATTGACAGCACAGAGGGGCGTATTGAATACGGATTCATAATACCTTTATAGGAGCATAGCATGACAAGAGAACTTGAAACATTTAGAAGTGAAGTAGTTGCCTTAATATCTAAGCATCAAGGCAACAGAGATTTTAATACGTTACTATCATCTATTTTGGCAGACTTGAATGAGCTATCCGATAGCCGAATGAACGCAAGAGAAATTCTGTCAAGAATGTTTACGACTTTAAACAAAGACCGTGCAAACCCTTTTGACGATAGAACTTTTACGCCTGCATTTCAAGCAATGATGCCAATTGCAATGTCAACAAGTGAACTATCACAGCTTTTAGAGATACTTAGAACACAAGTATATGTGCATAGTGCAACGGGTGACTTTCTTGACGAACTAGGGGTTGACCATAACTTTCCGAGATTTGAAGCGTCGCCAAGAGTTGCGGCAGGAATTACAACAGGATTGGTTACACTTGACAATACACCAACCCCACTTCCGACCGATTTTCCGATTGGAAGCAGATTAGCAACGAGAGATACAGGCGTTCCGTTGATATTTGAAATTATTGAAACATTAGACGGTAACGCTACATATAGACATATTCCAGAAGAACCGTTTGTGAACGGAGATATAGCCAATGCGTATTTTGGTGAGTTGTCACAAGCGTCACCGATAAACAATTTTGTTAGTGCAACAATAACAGCGACTTTAAGACCAGGACAAAACAGAGAAATAGACGAGGAATATAAGCGTAGATTCTTGGCATTTTTGCAAAGAAAGGCTTTTGCTGCAAACGTGGCAGCTTACAAGCAATTTGTGCAAGCCATAGACGGTGTTTATGACTTGATGGTTTTCCCTTGCTGGCGTGGTGCATGGCATGTGAATATATCCATAGTTGGGGCTAACGTTGAGCCTGTCAGCCAAGAGTTTTGCGACATTGTGCGAAGCGAAGTTGACCCACGAGTACGCTCAGGAACGGGCTTCGGAATGGCAGCGGTAGGACATAGAGTAAATGTAATGACGCCCGAATATCAAGGGTTCAACATTGATTTACCACTGGTATTAAGGGCAGGGGTTACAATAGGACAAGCATATCCGATTATTAGACAAATAATTTATAGATATATAGACGAGTTAAGGCAAGCAGTATTAGATACATGGGATAATACATATTTTCAATCATTTTCAGGAATTGATAATTCTCCGATACAAAACAAGGTCGTTGAATTCGAAGCTGACATATTATCAATAACTGGATTTATTGACGATAACAGAAGTTTGTTTGCGGGGGATACAAATGCAGCGATAGAACGCATGTTGAAAACGCTAGAACATTTTCCAGCAGCGTTACAGATACAAACACACACTTTTGAGGTTTTATTACAACCTCAATTTATCGGTACAAGAATTTTGCAAGAAGCAAGCCAGTTAGTCTTTAGTGTAGACTTTGCAAATATAAGAATTGACGGTGGAGCGTGGATAAACGGATTCCCGATAGCCAGTACAGAAACATTACAGAGACTTCCGAAGCTTGAAACGCTTAATATAATCGAGGTTTAAAATGATAAAAGATAATATCCATCGCAGACTGTATCGTGACAACAAAGAAGCTAACGAAATATGGGATGCTACCCAGCCAGAACTAGATGCAATAGGCGAAGAAATTAGGCGAACCATTAGAAATACAAGAGCATCTTTGGCAGACCTTGAGGGGATTGAAATTTGGGAAACTAAGTTATCAATAATCCCTGATTTGGCACGAGATACACCAGATGAACGGCGTGACAGGGTTTTAGAAGTCTTGAGGACTTCTCCGCCGTTTACCGAACTTTGGCTTGCGTGGCAAATTTACTTGCGTTTCCCGAACGGTGGGGTTAGCGTTGATATTGCACAGCTTATAATGCATATTTCAATGGATGTCGAAGACCCATCCATTGAGGGTGCTACACGCACCCGAAGACATGCGAGAGAATTCGTATCATGGCTTAGAAGTTGGATTCCTGCAAATGTTTTGCTGATGATTTATCCGTCTATCAGGTATGATTTTCCGCTAGAAACATTATATACAGGCGGACAGCTATACCCGATGGATAAACGCATATTTAAAGATGGAGGACTATAATGGATAGAGTTGCAAGATTTTGGATAACCAATTCAGGTCGTGAACATATAGCGGGACTTGGAGCAGGCGAAGATTTAATAATACATGAAATCACCGTTGGAACAGGCAATATATATGATAGCAGTATTGACCCGAGAGAAATTACAGGCTTAATATCTCCCATAATTCCTAAATCCACAATGACAAGAACTAATCCCGTCAGAAACGGAACCAATATACATTTTACAGCACAGTACAGAAGCGACTTGAACCGTGATACAGATACTTTTGTTTTGCGTGAATTCGCAGGGCTTTTAGTGGACGGTACGGTAATATTTTACGGCACTTTAGGTGATAATGGCTATGATGCTATAAAGCATGATGATAGTGGTGATGAGTTTAATCAGCCACCATTTTCAGGTTACATTGTAATAGACCTTGCGGAGGGCGTAGGATTAACATTCAACTTTCCTGCCGACGCATGGGTTACACATGATGAAATACAAGAAATATTTAACCATATAGGTGACCGTGTTTCACAAAAAGAAGTGCATGGGTTAAAATTTGAGCGTGATGGTGAAGATTGGACTATATTTATTGATGGAGAACCCATAGAAATCGGTGGCAGAGGAATTATTGTGCCACCATACACCGAACCACAAATTCCAGTATCTGACCTGCTCGACCCCGAGAACCCTCGGTATCTGCCGAGAACGATAAACGCAGATGCGAAGCCTGTGCGGAACTTTAGAAGTGAAAACTCACTGCGTAGGTTTTGGCATAAAACTGTACCGCCATATCCATCGGATTTAGTCGCAAAGATAAGCTTTGACAACGGTTTTTTAGTGCCAGAAGTTGGCAACTTTACGTTGACCCAACAAGGCACAACGCCAGTAACTGGCTATTGGGATGATGTAAACGGTGCAAGACGTGGTTCGGCGACTGCACAAATAGTAGCAAATCAAAGAATCGTGCCGATTGGGGCAAGGTCTTATCGGCTCAAGGTTAGAATTCCGCCAGGGACACCCAGCAACGCAGGAGTGCTTTTAGGAGAACAGAATCATTCTGTTGTGGATTTTGGCGAAAATATCCACATGAGAGCAGATGGTGGTATTGCAATGCAACTCAGGAATGGAAGCCCTGGAGGAGTAACACAAGCCGCATCAATCAATTCAATTGTGAATGTGAGCGATGGCGAATGGCACGAAGTATTATTCACATGGACAGGCACAACCGCTACTAATGGATTACGGTGTTGGATAGATGGAGTTTTAACAAGTGAAGTAACAATGCCATTCGTGAGAACAGCACAAACCACCACCACCACACACTTTTTCTCAACATCGTTACTGCTTGACAATAATACATTCCGAGGCGAGATTGACGATATCGAAATCTACAACACGGTGCGGACGCCTGATAGTTTTTCGTCGGAAATGCTAGGTGGATTATTATTGACGTGGGATAAGTCTGATGTCCTATTTCCACAAAAAATAATCATTAGAATGGGCGAGAACGATTTTCCAACAGATATATCAGAAGGGGTTCTGGTTGCAGAAATTGAAGGAACCTCGCACTTTATTGAGGGCGGCACGTTTCCAAACCTGACCGAATACATGACTGCTTTTGCCCGAAATTTCCGTAGCACAAGCAGAGGTGTGAATGTCAACGACCCACTGGAGTTAACCCAGCCTAGCGAATCAGTTACAGGAATGATTGCGGGCTTGGGAAGTGTTATACTCGAATTTCCTCCTAGAGTCCTAACCTTATCTATGGTCGGAGGCACTCATGGCGGAGCTGCAGGAAGCAACAGACCACACCCAGTAGTTATAATCGATGGTGCTGTTGGACACACTCGTGAGTCTCAGTTTTTTGGAGCGAACGCCACGGCAGAAACGGTTACATCGAGAATAGATGCAAGAGGCTTTACCATTGTGGCTAGAAGTTCGACTGCAAATCCTATTTTTTACGAAGCTGAGAGGTAGTTAAATGATTATAAACAAAGAAACAGGCACGGTTCAAATAAATGCAAATTTTCCAAACCACAATTGGATGGGCGATGACTATGTGTTAGTACCGCAAGAGTTGCGAGATGAAGTTATGGAACACGCACCGTATATAAATCTCGAATTTGACGAGGATGGTAAGCTTGTCGGCGTATCTGACAACGGACAAAGACCAGAGCCACAGCCAGAACCGCCAAGCCCGATGGAAGTATATGGAATAATGCTCGCTAGAATGATGGGTGCAGATATTGAGTTAACTCCCGAAATGCTAGACGTTGCAATGGTAAACGTGGAGCTTCCACAAGCCGAAGATGATAAGGAATGGCGAGTATGGGTGCGTGTTGAGAAAGGTCAAAGGGTAACACTCGATGGCTATACTTTTGAAGTCATGAAAGACCACATTACGCAGCCAGATTGGCGACCAGAAATCACGCTTGGGAATCTATTTAAGAGAGTACAGGGCGAGCCACCTGTTGGCTACGTTTTACCGTGGATTTCGGGTGAACGTGTGTATGGATTAGCAGACGTAGCACATAATCCAGAGCTAAGTCAAAGTATCAGAAAGTACAATGATGTGGCTTATATTTGCATAATAGGGCATACAACCCAACTAGGCTTTGAGCCGCCAAACGTTCCAGCACTTTGGAATGTTTGGGAAGATGCTATCGCAACAGAACCAGCAGAAACACCTTTGAAAAAGCAATCTGCGAAATTAAAGAAATAGTTAAAACCCCGAGAGGGTTATTATAGAAAGTGAGGAATTTAAAATGACAGAAAGAAGAATACTAATCAAGAAGTACATGGACACGCTATATGAGATGTTCGAAAATGGAGTGGATGGCGACCTTAACGTTCTTCTCGACAAATTGGCGTTCATGGTGAGAAAACACAATGGCGACAATATGGGGCAGGAAACAGACGTTTACTATGTGCCGGAAGATTTCGATTTCACAGCTGCGAAAGTAGACTTTAGAGCATTTTTCAACAATGTTGAACTAGTAGCGGGGCTGTAAGATTATGATTGTTATATCGAGTGGACACGGCTTGCATGTGGCAGGTGCAAGGGATATCATTGACGAAGTTACAGAGGCACGCAGAGTTGTTGATAGGATTTCGCAGCTATGGACAAGTGCTAATATTAAGCATAGCGTTTTTCACGAAAATATAACAAGAAACAGAAACGATAATGTGAACGCTATAGTAAGGCATCATAACAGCTTGCAACGAGACTTGGATGTGTCGGTACACTTCAACAGTTTTAACGCCGGTCTTCCTGTTGGTAACACAGTGGATAGAGGGATGGGCGTAGAAACGCTTTATATAAGCGGAGACAGAGCAACAAAGGCTTTAGCATCTAGAGTGTCACGAGGCATATCAAACGCATCAGGGTTGATACTAAGGCGTGGTGACGGCACTTTAGGAAGGACTACAGAAGTAGGCTTTTTAAGGAATACAAACAGACCTGCAATACTTGTAGAGGTTTGTTTTGTCAATAGCCGTACCGATGTCAGATTGTATCAAGAAAACTTTGAGGCTATTTGCCTTGCTATAGCAGAAACAATATCAGGACAGACAATATCAGGCGAGGAGGCTTGCGATATGGAACAAAGGAATTTTAGAATTAATGGCGAAAACATGCAAGTTGATGCAATTTTGCAAAGCGGGTCAATGTTTGCAGCGGTAAGACCGTTGTTTGAAAAGTTGGGATATACGGTAGGCTGGGAACAGGAAACCCAAACTGTTATCATAAATGGGAATAATACAAGTGTAAGTGATGGTTTGGCAAGCATTGCTGACGAGATGCGTAATTTGACACAAGCTATAAAAGAGAGGTAATGTAATGGATTTTACAAATTATATACATCCAGAATTATTAATACTTGTGCCAGTAATTTACATGATAGGCTGGGCGTTGAAAAAGGCTTTTCCTGACATGAAGAAAAAATTGCCTTTAATGCTAATGTTTATTGGTGTGGCGTTGTCGGCATCGTGGGTGTTGGGGATGGCTTACCTGAACAGTTCGAACGCATTTACGGTAATCTTTACAGCAGCCACGCAAGGGGTTTTGGTTACAGCAACGGCAGTGCTAGTGCATGAGCTTTTTAAGAAAAAACACGACTAAAACAAACCTTGCTTAATTTAAAGCATTGTGCTAAACTTAAACAAACGGGAGAAAAATATGATAGATTATCTTGGCAGATTATCAATGGTGGCTTGGGAAGCCGCCGCAGTAATCATTATAGGAGTGATAGTGATGTGTTCTCTCGCAATCAAATTATATAGAGATTTCAAAACGGGCAGTTCGTGGCTTGTCAAAAGTATCATTAATGGGTTTATAACAACAAAAGATGATGAGCTTAAACCTCTTTCAGACGCCTTTAAAAAAATGCCTGACATGGCAAGGCAAATGGAAAGCATATACAGCGTTTCGTCCGCACAGCTTAAAGTATCGATGAAGCGGCATTATTATGACCTAATGAGGCAAGACCCGATGAGTACAAGCATGTATGATGATTTTATGCTACTATATAGAGAATACAACGTCGCACTAGAACTTAATGGCGAGGGTGAGCGTATGAAGAGAGACCTTGAAGCACGCAGAAATAAACAGTTAGGGTTATAGGTGGGAATTATGAACGAAACAGAAAAAAAATTAATAGAAACCTTGGAGGATGAAAAAGAAGCCTTAAAGGGCGAAGTTAATTTTGCGAGAGAATGGATTGCTCATCAACGCCATACTGTAACAATGTTATGGCGTACAATTTTTATCCTAATAGCAATAATTGTTATGATAGTAATAGGGATAATGGCATACATGTTCTTAGCTGAACCTTATGAGCCGATTAGTATAATATTTGAGAACATTGAAGGTGATTGGGAAAATCAAGATATACAGAACATTATTAACCCATAATAAAAGCGATTAACACGCCCGTGACACAGCTCAATTTAGCCGGCACGGGCTTTTTATGTGGCGGTGATACCAATGTCAAGAACTAGGCGTGGACAACGTAGGCGAGTAGAGCAACGTGTTCAGGTAAATAAAACTGGAAACTCTGCGACAAGAGTAACGGTAACAAATAATTCTGGACGGAGACCTGTTTCCGTTTCGGTGGTGATTCCGCCATATAGCGGGATTTCTGTTATAAATAGAAATTTTACACAGTAATCATTGTATCCGCACTAAGGCGGATATCTTTATTTGAACGGGAGGCAATATGTCAGTTAAAGAATACATAGAAACCGCCTCTTATGCGGACTTTGAAAAGATATTTGAAACAATACCTATCACGCCTTTGCAGCGTGATATTATTAATTTGAGAATGATAGGATATGACCCTAGCGTGTATACGGAACAAGAATTTCCAGTAATGGACAATCCACCAATGGGATATCCTAATATTATATATTTAAGTGGGTTTAGAAAAGGCAAAAGGCTAACGAGAGAAGAATTATCATCTGCATTACAGATACATACGAATACCATAACCATAGAAATGCGTAAAATCTACAACAAAATTGAACGGTCAGGGTTAGCGTGGGAATGGCTAGAAAGAGGTGGAAAATGAAATTAACACCACTACAACATGAGGTTTTGAAATATAAGGGAATACTTCATGATTCATTGCAAGCATATTTATCCACAGCGTTTATCGATGTTTATCGTGGCGGGACAGGACAGCACAACCTTGTATGGGATAACATTATAGTCAATGCATCACGCTCAAACGTTGATGCACCTGACACACCGAATGTAACTGCCCCTGTTATAGTCAATTGGACAATTCATAGCGAAATTGTCAGAGATTTACGCAATGGCGATACTCTGGTCGTGAAAATACCCGATAGGACTGGAGTTCAAATTGCAGATGCTTTCAGAGGCACAATATCAGACCCATCGACACTCACAAGCCGAAAAACAGTTAATCTATTAATGGCACAGCTCGGACGTGACACAATCATAGACGAGATTACACCTTTGCCACAACCCGAACCAGACCCCGAAAAATACGCTAAAATCACGATTCGGCATTTAATGGATAATGGCGACCCCTTGCAGGAAGAAAAATCAACTTTTGAACCGCATGACAAGGAATTGCACATACAAGCAAAAGAGTTTCACGGCTGGGTTTTTGAAAGGGCGTATTTCAATGGTGAAGAATATCAAACAGACGAATTTATCTTCACACCCGAATCAATGGAATACGAGATTGAGTTTATATATTCCGTAGCGGAAGATTACGCTTTTATAAGGCAATTCGCAGCAGGACGATTCCGCAGAGATAACGGACAGATGGCACAGGGATTCCATACCTATCAAGCAATACCGATTAATCATGTTAATTACGAAATCATATTGCCTACAGACAGGCAAAGACATATAGATATTGGAAGCATGTTACAGATACGAGCTGGAAGCAGACTACTTTTATCTGACAAAGCGGTAATTGAAAGCCTTGCAGACGGTCAAATGATAGAAGTTCAAAGCATAACACCAACAAGTGATGGCTTCTTGATAACATATATGGACATAGAACCGACTTTAACGGAGATACAAAGCTATATTACTAATAGTTATGGAGTATACGGACAATGAAAATTTCATTCGACATGAGCGGACTGGACAATTTCATAAACGGACTTGATGAAGTGATAACCGACATTCCAGCTTTTAATGAACGATTCATTGAAGAAGAATGGATGGTTTTTCTTCATAATGTAATCCCTCATACCCCTGAGGATACTGGCGAGATGATAAATAGTTATCAACTTGGAGAAATTACGCATATAGGAACAATAACAAAAGCAGATTGGGCGAACTTAGTTCCATATTACACTTTCGTAAACAATGGAACGATATTCATACAACCTCGCAAAATGTGGGAAAAGGGATTGCACGGTGCAGAAGCAAACAGGGAAAACCGATTCCAAGTCATGTTTAATGAAAATTATGAAGAAATCATGTTGAAGCACTTGTAATTAAGGAAGTGGATAAAATTATGAACGACAACAAACTTTTACATACAACTTTAACGCAGGCGTTCGAGGACAGATTACACGAATATATTCCAGAACTCAGGATTTTAAGGCAAAGTGTCGGCGGTGGACTAGTTGAGGAAACTGTACCCTTGAATGTTTATAGGAATGAGGGAGATAGCGATTTAGTAACTAGCATTGTGCATGATACTAATAATCCTCAATGTTTTCCGTTCATATTTGTGCGAATAGAGCAACGCTTAACGGTAGGAAGTCAAACGGTTGGCGAAATCATGCGTTCGCATTACAGCTATTTAATATCATTTGACTTTTATATCGACCGTAACCCAACAGACCGTCGTAGAGTGCCGAGATTAAGGGAAGAACTTGATAAGGTGGACTTATTGATGGAAAGGGCGTTGCAGGAGATAGAACTTTTTAAGGATTGGACAACAGGCGAGGTTGATATTTATGAAACTGTGCAAACATCAAATGTGCGGGTATTAGACCAAGGTGCATTACTAACTACAAGAACTATAGAGATAAGCGAAGATACAATCATACCAGAGCGACCGAAAGTTATTGAGGTTGATGTAAACATTGGTTTAGAGGGTGATGTTAGATGAGCAATCCAGTAATAATACATTTTATCTGGCAAGGGGAAACAATCTCTATCCCAGCGACCGCAAGCGGTGTATCTGTAGAGTATTTGGACGATGCTCCGATTATGCGACAAATAATAGGTCTTGGAAACGTTGCCATACCGTCACATGCTGGGCTTCGCATGATGACAATAGAAAATCAACAGCTTGTGGCATCGTGGATGAGGCGAAACAACTTTTCGCAAACACCACGACAGTTAGCGGACAAGCTAAGAGAAGTCAGAAAGAGCAATGTAATATGTGAGCTTGCGATTGAAACAGATTACGAACCACTACAACATAATTTTGATGTTTTGGTAGAGTTTAATTCTTGGAATGTTGAAGCTGGGCGGGAAAACGATATAGGATATTCCTTAGTGGCTTATGAATACGTTGAACATGGGATTAAGGAACTGGAAATTGTAACAGAAGACGGGCAAGAAACAGTCAAAGAACCGCCACCTGAAAGACCGCCACTGCCACCAATGGACATAGATGCAATCGCACGGCGTGTTATTCGTGGCGATTTTGGTAACGGCATGGGTGCAAGTGGTGACAGGCGATTGAGATTAGCCGCAGCTGGTTATGATGCAGATGCAGTACAAAGGCAAGTAAATATTATACTTTTAGGACACGCCGGAGGCAGATAATGGGAAAACTTAAAGACGTATCTGTGATTGTCAGAGATAGCGAATCAGGCAAAGTTTATGACTTGTCAAACGCCCTTGAATCTGTAATATGGCAAACCCACAGAATAGCATCACAAGCCGGAAGTCTTGAAGTCATGGTCAAGGATAAGCCTGATAGCGAGATAGTTATAAGCCCAGGAAGCTTTATACGGTTTGGCGTTGATGGAACTTATTATTTTTATGGAAACATAGAAGAAAATCAACTCATGGTATCAGCACAAGAGGGTACGCTTAATCGGATAGTGGCTTATGACCATAAGTACTTACTAAAATCAACCGAAAACAGATACCGCAGAGAGGGAATGACAGGTAGTGAGTTTTTTGATGAAGCAATGACCGTGTTTAATGCCAAAATCCGTTCTATGGGCGATGTGGGAGTATCACATGCGGTGATAGAACCATCTACAGCGAGATTAAGGGATTATTATTTTGCGGTGTCTACTTTATACACGATGTTTAAAGAAACATTGTCGGAAACCCACGCCGCCGAGAGAGGCCAAAATCTTTATATGATTCGTGATAATCTAGGAACTTTAGAATGGCGGTCACTACTGGCGTTAAGAAAGCATTATGTCTTAGGCGATGCATCATACACCGACAGCTACACATATACCCACACTTTAAGAGATACATACAACTCGATTAAAGTTTATAGAGACAATGAAGAATTACGCAAAAGAGATATATGGTCAAGATATGACAGCGAAAATATATCTAAATGGCGATACAGGCAATTAACGTTACAAGCTGCTGGGTATATGTCAGACGCAGAAATATCCGATATGATTGATTTATATTTGTCGGCACACAATAGAACATCGAGAACAATGCAGATGGCTTGTCTTGGGATTAATGGGCTTCAAGCCGGTGATGGGATTCAGGTTCGAGCCGCCAAGGGCAAAATCGACCATGGCGTTTGGTGTGAATCAGTCGCACATGCTTATACCGAACAAGGGCACATGATGGATATTTCAATCGGCACGATATAATTGGAAATTATTGCATAAAAATACTTGCTTAACCTGTTGGCTTGTGTTATTTTTAAAAGAAAACATGAGGTGATGTTATGAGAAAGATTTTTTGTATGGTTCTAGTGGTGGTTCTTTGCCTTGGTATGCTTGTGGCTTGTGGTGGCGAAGATGGAGCGATAGATAGCGACCAGCAACAAGCGTTTGAAATAGCACAAGAGGCTTTCAATGCACTTTCTTCCGCAATCGTCCCTGTAGAACAGGGGTTAAACACAATTCATGGTGCATTACGCTGGGCTTTTAATGAATCTAGGAATGTAATGGGTTCAGAAACATGGTCACTCGTTGTTTTCTTAAACTTAACTGGCTTGGAAGAAAGCGATGTTCGCAATGCCGTTGCTTCATTTGACAATGTTCCGCCTGGTTTTTTCCTTACCGAAAGTTCAGACGGTGCAACGATGATTAGGGTAAGTTATTTTGCCACAGCACAAGTGGCATCTCGAGCTTTAGGGTACGCTAGCGTACTTGATACCGCCGAGGCATATATGAATGCCGCCAATATTGCTATTCGTAGATTAACATCCGATTTTGGAGACTTTTCTCATCTGCAAGAGCTTATGGATTTTTACATAGCCGTATCGGAGGCTTTGGAGTGGACAAAAGACCCAAGCAGACCTCTTGAGCTTGAACATTCAGCAAACACCATTAATGACTTCAAGTCGAACATGGCAAGTTCTCAGACAAGATTATCTTTTGTATTTGATTAAACGTACAAGTTGCCACTCTCTGGGTGGCTTTTCTTTTTAAGGAGGCAATCCATGATAAACCCGTTCGCAGAAGTGCTTGATTATCAGCACGATATGAACAAAAAAGATTCTTTGAAATATGAATCAAAAATAATTATAGGATATGTGGTAAGCTTAAACCCTCTATCGGTCAGGTTGGAGGATGGCGTTGAACTACTACCCTCTAAAATGTTCCAATTCTCGGAATTTGTGCAATCAAAGCCGATAAGCTGTCAAGCGGAGCATGACGGAGTATTCACGGGTAATTTTCAAGGCACTTTCACAGGCAGCATAAGCGGAAACGTAAGCATACAAGGCACAAACAGTATAACGGGCAGCATAAGCGGCAATATAACGCTTAACGGAAATTTAAATGGCGAATTAACCGGAAACATGGTTGGAACTTACACCACGTCCGCACTATGGGGAGGATTGCAGGTCGATGATAAACTTTTGATAACGACTGGAAACGCAAACCAACGATATTTAATACACGCAGTTTTAAACAGAAAAATAAGATAGTATCCGATTAAAAGCTAAAAGCCTCTTTTGAGGCTCTTTTTTTTATGCCTAAAATGTGCTTATTCTGTGCATTTGATAGAGCATATAAACCGTCATATTATGTAATAATTAATTATGATAAACATTAAGCTAACAGCAATAAAGCTGATATCTCAACTGTCAAAAGGTGATAGACATATATTGAAAGAAAATATTGAATCAGGAGCGACATGTTACAAAAATCATGTTCCAGCGATATATTACGATGAGTTTATCAAGGAAATAAAGGAATTATTGAAATGACAAAAGAGCATGTAATAAATGAATTAATTAATACTGGCAGGGAAAAAGACCATGCCGAAAAAGTTTATAATATGTATGCCGAAGATGGGCTTGATGACCTTATGGAATACTTTGAGATAAGAAGGTTGCTGTTAGGGCGTAAATTTGTGTATCAATAAGCCATTGTGCTTTTGATGTTGCGGTTGCGGTTACTCCCGTTTCCGCAGCCGCTATTTTTTAAACGCAACTAGTAATCACAAAATATAAATAAATTTTAATAAAACGGGAGGTGAAAAATGTATAACAATCAAGACAACGTATTTGTAAGTGTAATTGATACTGACGGAACTATCTATCAGTATAACAGTGGCAGAAAAGGTGCAGCAGTAGGAGTTGACAGACAAAGGGAAGAAGAACTTTTAAAGCAAATCGAAGACATGTCGGAAGTAATCAATAGGCAGATGGAAAAGCTGATTGAACATGGAATTGTAGAGAAGCCACGAAGTGCGGAGGATATAGCAAGAGAAGCAGCAGAAGAACAACTGCAAATAGCTCGTGAACAAGCAACTAAACAAGCCGAAATCAACGAAACATTGCTAAAGGCAGTACAAAGCCTTACAAGTGAGATAAACACGCTTAAAAACGATTCTACGCAACCAAAACCCGTAGAAGCAAAGAGTACCAATGCTCCAAAGAATAAAAAGGTGGTGACTGATAATGCTTGACAAAATACTAAATCTTGAAACACTTTTAACCATTGCGAGTACGCAATCTGACAAGATTGGAGCGGTAATAGGCAAGTCTGGTGCGGAGGTTCGAGGGGCAATAGAAGAAGGCAAGAAAATGATACCTGAAATCCAAAAAAAAGGCATGGGGATATTGAAAGAAAAGGGCGTAGATTTTGATTTCATTGAGGACACATATCGAAAATACGGAAAATACATTGACAAGATTCCAGGCATATCACGAAGTGATGTTGAAACAATTAGAATTGAAATGAAAACAACAAAAAACACAAAGGAAACGGGCAAAAAGTTTAATAAAGATGATTATTTAAACCTGTTGAAATAAATTTCATGCATGAATTTATTATATTAAAAATATTTTAAACAGGAGGAAAACAATGGGAAATTATAACCAAGAATATGATGTCGGCAGGGATGGCGGCGGCGGCTGGATGGGCGGCGGCGGTGTAGGAATTGTTCTTATTCTGCTTATCCTTTTCGGACTTTTCGGGCGTGGACACCTTTTCGGTGGCGGCGGTGAAGGACATGGCTACAGAGGCGAATACAAAGATAGAACATGGTTTCCAGATATCGGAAATTGGGAACTCGAAACTCATCTTGACAGACAATTCTGCAAAACGAATGAATTGACAATTGCACAGGCAACTAAAACGAATGACCTTATTACAGGAAATATCATTCAAGAGCTAAGAGACAAAAACCTTGAAAAAGACATGACAATCAACACAATGCGTAGTGAAATGTTCACAGCAAATCTTGTCGGAGGCATTAACCGCAGACTTGATATGATTCAATGTGAAATGCTAAAACGTCCACCTGTCTTTGGACAAGCTGCAATCCCTTGTAACGCAAGTACGGTTACTGGATGCGGAGAGCCACGCAGAGGCGAATGCGGATTCTAGAACAAATAGCAAAATAACTTCGTCCCGATTAACGTTATTCGGATTTTAAAGGGGGCGTTTTGCCCTCTTTTATTATAAGGAGGTAAATATGCCAAGTTTATTATTAGGCTTACTTGCAGGGGTATACCTTGCGAACGAAAAAGCACGATTACAAATTGACAATATAGTCAAAGATACCGTCAGGCAAGGCGTGGAACTTATGAATCCACGCAAATCAAAAGAAGATGATGAGGTTTGAGGTCGGACGTGACCCTGTAAATGTGTTTACTCTCATTTTGACAGGTGTTATAACATATTTAACTTTTCAAATAAGAGACTTAAACGTAACTCGTGTCAACCTTGCCAGACAAAACAATAACACATTAAAAAATATAGAGAATAATACAAAGAAAGGAATTTAACAATATGAAATGTAAAAAACCACCAGTGGGGCTTACGCCTACCGTTGTATCTGGAACTAGCGTAACGTTAGCAAATGCCGCTGTTACGCCTGCCCCTAGCTTTGGCGAGTGCTTTGTAGTATTTGTTGCTGGAGCTTTATTGCCACTAACCGGAAAAGAAGAACTAATAGTTACAATTGGAGATGTCACAGCACCAGTTATAGATAATTGTGGCGTTTACATGGTTTCAGACCAATTGAGATGTAGACATTTTGAGGGCTGCGAAATCGACAATCCTTGCTATGTGATACAGCTTGGATTACAAGGAACTGAACCCGTTTGGTTTGGACGCAGAGGATTTTCAAAACGAAGAACATTCCTCGATGTGGTCACACCGCCAACGCCATAAGGAGGTCGCTATGTATAATAGAATGCAAATGAACCCAAATTCCGACTTTTCGGCAATAATGGGAAAGGTAGCTACCGAACTTTATCATGGACTGACATGGCATTGTGAAGCTGCTAATCAAATGAGAAAAATAGGGCTTCGAGGATTTGGACGACTTCATGAATACAACGGCAAACATGATTTTGAGAGGCTTGGAGAACTTAAAAAAATACTTGGGGATAGACTTGAAATCTATCCAGACATAGACGCATCAAATATTCCAAAAGCTTTAACTTTTACGATGAATAATGTGTCAGACTTGAAGCCACACTTAGAAGCATGGTGCAATGCTGAATATGCGTTTTGTGAAACCCTTAAAACTGCTGTAAAAATGGCAGCAGATGAAGACATGTGCGTTTACAGCGAGCTTATCGGAATCCTTAATGACGTTGAGGAGGAAATTATGAGGCTAAACATCCTTAAAAAGCGACTTGCAATTGGTGAGTATGGCGGTCATGATATTGCACGGGTCTCCAAAGATCTGCATAAACATTTTGAGCATCACCCCGAAAGAGGGCTTGACTTTGATGTTTAGGTGGAGCTATGGATATACTATGTGCCGACCGTGCGAAAAATAAAATAACTGCATACACGGCAATGTATCTAGAGCATGCAACGCTTCTGATGTTAAAAGAACTTAAAAAGAATGTCGGAAATTTAACGCCGGTTACGCTTGATTGCGAGCTTGCGTCTACATTCCACTCACAATGTGCCGCTGCGGTGGCATTTTGCAGAGAAGACCAAAGGCATATTGCCGTAGCTTATTGGCGGGCGTGTATAGAAAGGTTGGTAAAATTAAATGATTGATTTGAAAAGTGATGCAAAGGAAACGATAAAGAGTATCGAAGAATCCTTTGAAAAGACAGGAAAATTAACAAAAGAACAATATACCTTATATGGTGCGAGCATAGCGATTTTAGCAGATTACAAGAAACCCGAAAAAGAGCATAAAAAAAATGAAGAGGTCGAAATGCCTATAATGTCAACAACGCAAGGCAACTTAAACGACATACATGAAATAAACGATATTTTTATGCGAGAAATTGAACTTGCTGGTCGTTATGCATGGCTTGCAAAACAAGAAAAAACAGACATTTATAGACAGATGGGCAAACAATCGCTTGAACATGCAGAGTATTTTCTAAAAGTAGCAAGAGGCACAAGGGGAATTAATCCAGACTTAATACGGACATTCCAGCAATCGCTTGACGAGGCTGGCGAAAAGCTACAATCATACTAATTTGGAGGCAGAATGAAAATATGCACAATACAAATATCACAATATCTACGCCTTACACGATGCCAAAAGCACAACCCTTGTATACTATGGGTTATAGTGCCTGACAGGTGTGCGTGGATTACATACTAGGAGGAACAAATGGCAAGTGCAATCAGTTATGAATATTTAATATCTCTATCAAATCAACCAGATGGAATACCAAGACTTTTACCATCGACCGACCCAGTTAATCCTGGCAAGATCCCGCCAAGCTTGATGCCTGCGGGTACAAGCTGTAGTTTCAAGGGTGAGTATGCGGACGAAACGGCAATAACAACCGCATACCCAGTGGCTAATATGGCAGATTTTGCCTTTAATAATGCGACTACATCATTTTGGTACTGGAACGATACGTTAAAAGAGTGGGTAAACCAGAATATAACGGAAGCCGATTATTTAACGTTATCGCCACTTGAACAGGCAGTCGTTCCGTACACAATCATTCCAGCATCATGATAAGCTATGCAAGCTACGAATGGGTAAAAGAAAAGCTAAAAGAAATCTGGAACAAAATTGACAAGTTGGACATAGCAACCACGGTATCAGATGTAACAACTTTGCCATGTCCAACATCCGCTTTAGGTGGATTGTCTGTGTCGGTTATCAGTATCGGCAACCAGTTCAACTTTTTTGGGTCTGGACACTTGAACAATGCTGTATCACTTAATAATGGCACGACATACAAGCTTCTTGATGCTTCGCAATTCGAACCGTTAAAAAGCTACGTTGGCGACCCTACCGCTACCACTATGTGGATAACAAGCGGCACAACCGCATACAGTTTACCGTTGTTCTTTGATTCTAGCGGTGTATATTTCACCCCGCATCAGCAGATAACGGGAATAGGTAGTAATTCAACATTCAGCTTTACACAGCTTTTGATATTAGCCGAGGATGACTAAAGGGGCATAACGCCCCTCTTTTTTATTGCTTAGATTTCATAAATTCTGCAAAATACTGCTCTTTTAAATTGTTGAACTTTTCTTCTGCTTCTTTTCTTCTTGCAAAAGTAACGTTGCTCATGTCTTTTAAGTGGATTCCACGAATGTCTACTTCCCCCTTTTCGAGCCATGAGATAAACTCTTTCTCTAGTTGCACATTATCAAGTGCATTTATCCAATCTTGGGCGTTGCCGCCAGCCTTAATATCGTTCTGTATGATTTTATCTCTTGTATTATTTATACTCATATTTGTACCCATCCTTTCCAACTCTGCTATAATCAATTTCTCCGCCCACGCAGGGCATTTATTTACATCTGTTTCCCAATTCTGTATTGTTCTTTTAGGGATATCCATTTTTTCCGACATCGCCGCCTGTGTTAGGCTGGCGGCAAGCCTTGCTTCTTTAATTTTATTCATACCACACCTTTATTTGTAATCAATTAGGTTTAAAAACGTTTCTTTTACTTTTTCAAACTTTTCTTTACTTTCAAAAATATAAAGCATTTCTGCATCTTTCTTTCCGCCGAAAACATTTGTGTTCTCGTGGTCTTTTAAAGCTACTGTAACGTCACAACAATCATTATACATGGTTACATACATGCTTCCAGTACTTGCTATATATATATCAAAAGAGACATCGCTTTCGTCATCACAACAAAGGTGGCTAGGCATATCGATTAAATTATGAAAGCTTCCATTGTAAAAAGTTCTAGTGTTCCCGAATGCCGTTTCCATTTTTTCATTAAACTCTCTAATTTTCATCTTTCTTTCCTCCTGTGTTCCTTTTGTTAATATCATTATATCACCGATTCGGTGCGTTGTCAATACTTTTTCAAAAATAATTTAAAAAACTTTTCGTTGAAATTTCAACGGTTTACTGGCTTGTTAAAAATTTTTTACTTGTCAAGTTTATTTGTACCATATTGGCGAAGTCGCCGAAATGGTTTTATCACAAATTCGCAAAACTATTATCACAAAATTATCACGAAAGTTTGATAACGCATGAAACAACCCCGCTTACAGGGCTACAATAAAGCTTGAAAAATGTAGCAATCAACGCTGTTTTGAAACACATGAAACACATGAAACGCAAGTCCAAGAAAAGGTCCAAGTGGCGATTTTGGTTGCTATTGCGATAGGATTGGGATTGCTATTTAAGGATAATATTACAAGCTTTATTGAAAACACTTTTTCAGGACTAACGCAGGCGAGATTTTAAATTCAGATTGCTGTAGGCAAGCCATTTGTGCAATCGGGTTCGGATAAGAAATGATTGCGACGCAATCATACTATTTAACAGTTCCGAAGCGATTTCCAAATGGTCAGCCTACAATATGAATCAATTATAAAATACCAGAGTTAATTGAAAGGCGTAATGGTGAAAAGGTGAACAATAAAAGGGGCAGTGCAATCGCTGAGGTATCGATTGTGTTTCCTGTAGTAATAGTGGCTGTGCTTATGGTGATTTACATACTTATAGTTTTGTATACTGATGCATCAGAGGGAGTAAGAGACAGGGTTGCTCTTAAAAATGAGGCAGGTCTAAAAACAGAAACGATAGAGAGAAAGGAAGGTATTTTTGGCATAATGCCCGAAGACAAATTCGGGCAAAAGCCATTCCTTGAAGCAGTAGAAATCTCTGAGAGTATGAGATTACTGGATAAGCTACTTTTGACGGATAGAAGCAGAGTATATGTGATTGATGAAGTCGAGTACATAAGAAGAGTTAATTTTATACAAAATTTAGGTGGGAGCAAATGATAAAGCGATTAAATAAAAAGGGGAGCGTTACAGTATTTCTAATGTCAATTCTCATTACTATGATAATGGCGAGTTTGGTGTTTGTCCACGCGACGAGAAGCGTGGCAGGAGCATCTTACAGCGATGCAGTTCTTGAACTTGCAGGTAGGTCAGTTCTTGCAGAATTTGACAGAAGACTTAAAGATGAGTACGGGATATTTGCATTTAACGGAAATGAAGGAGTTGTCGCGCATAGAATTAACCTTTATGCATCGGCGAGTTTTGACAAAAGGATTCCTAACGAAATTCCATGGAGGCAAGGAAGAATAACGGATTTGTTGAGGCTCGATTTGCAAAAAATCAATGTAGAAATCGCACAGTATTCGCTTATGGACGTTGATGTTTTTGAAGAACAAATATCAAATTACATGAATTATTTGCTCGTGCAGATGGGAATCGATTTCATAAGAAGCATGTGGTCAAAGGGAGAAGCAGGAAGTGGTGGAAATAACAATTCCTCGGGAAATACACAAAGTGAAGACAAGGTTCTTAGAAATGATGCAGAGATACAGAGCTTACCATCTGCTGGCAGAGCACAAAATGGAATTAACATTGCAAGTGTTGTAGCAAATGGGATTCCGTCGATTGACAGGATTTTTGACCAAGGAACTATGAATTTCAAGACGAATGAATATATTTTGAGCCATTTTAAATACAGGGTAGGTGGCAACAAAGAGAAAGTGACTTTTTTTGAAAATGAAGTGGAGTATATCATTTATGGAAGGATGAGTGACAGGGAAAATCTAAGAGCGTTTAGAACTGATTTTTTACTTCTTAGAACTCCGCTAAACCTTGCACATATCCTGTCGGACTCGCAAAAAAGGGGGCAAGCACAGGCACTTGCAAATACATTTGGCCCTAAGGCACCTATAGCGTTTGCAGTTATTGTGGCGGCATGGAGTCTCGCCGAGGCAGAAAACGATGCAAGACGTTTGCTTGATGGGAAAAATGTTGCACTTATAAAGACAAATCGGCAGTGGGCACTTACCCTCGCAAACGCAATAAACGTTACTGCGACAACAGATGAAGAAGGCGAAATTGTCGATGTAAACGCATCTCCAAGAAATAGTGCTGGTTATATTTCGCCAGAATTAGATACGGGATTTTCTTATGCAGATTATTTGAGATTATTCTTGTTTCTGGAAAGGAGAGAAACGAAACTTTTGAGGACGATGGATCTCATACAACTTAATTTCAGGGGTTCATATTATGAAGACTTCTTGATAAAAGAACATTATACAGGTTTTTCGCTTTCGGCTGTAGTTTCGGGAAAGAGATTTGATTATGAACAGAAATACTAAGAGAGGATTTTTATCGCTAGAAGCTTCGATTTTTCTGCCTATTTTTATCATAGCAGTATTAACGTTTGGGTATTTGATCAAAGTAGTAGTCGCATCAGAAAACATCATGCATGTGATGGCGGACGAGACGAGAAGGCTTAGCATGTACTCCTACAACATAAAACTTGCACCTTTGTTCACGGGGCGTTTGGAATCGAGAATTCTTGAAGAAAATAGGGACATAGACGATGTAAAAGTAGAAACATTTAAGTATCTATATAGCGGCGTAGATAAAGAGGATCTGATAGGAATTCGTGTAAGCAGTGAAGTGAAAATAAAACTTCCGATTGTTTTTCAAGACAATGTAATGCTGACAGATACGTTGCTTGTGAGGGCGTTCACAGGTAGGGAATTTAAGGCAGAGCATGTAGACTATGAAAACATGGAAGAAGAAAAAGAAGTGCGGATTGTCTGGGTGTTTCCGACAGCCGGCACGAGATATCACGAGGAGTTTTGCGGTTATATTAACGTTGCGGCGAGGCAAGGTGTGCTCAACTCCGATATCACAAAGAATTACAATCCATGTACGCATTGTGGTTCAAGTCAACTTGCTCATGGCAGTTTGATATATTATTTCATCACAAGTGGGTCGGTGTATCACAGGGCTTCGTGTTTTATCGTTGATAGGTATGTAATCTCGATGGATGAAGATGATGCGATTAGCAAGGGGTATTTGCCTTGTAGTAGGTGTATATAAAATCAAATTATTAAAATTGTAAATATCGCAAGCAAACCATTTGTGCAATCGGGCTCGGAGCAGAAATGATTGCTAAGCAATCATACTATTTCGCAGTTACTTTCACTAAATCAAGATTTAGGAAAGTTTTGCATAAGGTCTGCTTACAAATCACTATGTGATTTGAGCAGCACCATTATAAGTTCCGAGGCGATTTCCAAAACGGTCAGCTTGCGATAATAAATATTAAATATTAAATATGAATTGCAGAAGGGGAGTATTATGGGAAATTTAAATATGGAATATGAAATCGGAAGGATTAAGAACTTTGAAAAGGAAATTTTGGCGACTGGAATATGTAAGGCACTTTTGCCTATGAGCTTTGTTTGTATTGGTGAAGTCGTAAAAGTAAATTATGATTGCAGTGGGTATAAACCGCTTTCTGAATTTGAAATTGTAAGCAACAAAGAGATGATTAGTTTGCTGGAGAAATGCATCTTTGCACTTATGAATTCTTGCGAATATCTAATCAATCCAAAGAAAATGGAGCTGAGCCTTCAAACTGTATTTTATTCTGAGAGTAAGAAGGAAATTAAATTTGCGTATTCCCCAAAAGCAGTACAGGCGGAAAAAGCATTGCAAGGTTTTACAGAGTTACTTAAGCAAATTGAAAATAAAGCAAACGAAAGGACTATGAGCGATTACTTAAACTCTATAATTTCATATATCGAATCCGAAAATGTTAGCTTTATGGATGTAATCAATTATCTAGGTGAGATAAAACAGGAAATTCACGCTTGTGAGTAGGCAAACTCATTTGTTAGTAGGGTATGAAAAAAGCCGAGCGTTTGCTCGGCTTTTGTGTGGTTTTAGTTAGACTTATCTAGGAGCTCTTCTAGCCTGTTTTTTCTTGTCGCGACACTCTTTGCATCTTTTTGGCTCGTTATCAAATCCTTTTTCTTTGTAAAATTCTTGCTCGCCCGCTGTAAATACAAATTCCATTCCACAATCCTGACATTCCATTACTCTGTCTTCCATTTTGTTTCCTCCATTTAGAAAATTGAAAATAAATAATAAATATTTTAAATAGTTGTTGGACGATTTTTCTAAATAGAGATTTCAGGATTGAATATTTCTCATTATAGGGCATCAGACCATTTTGCTTTTTTAAAATATTTTCTCCATTATACACTCATTGTAAAATTTTGTCTATACATATTTAAAAAAAAGGCGTTGAATTGTTTAAAAATCTTTGAAAATTGCAAAACAGAGTGCAAAATTTGACTTTTTTTGCTATAATA
>Ga0123355_10000276_pt1 | contig 66090 bp, 56 predicted proteins | sample TergutEmb28metaG_3_FD_89872 | JGI IMG/M metagenome (GOLD analysis project Ga0123355, IMG submission 89872) | Embiratermes neotenicus P1 segment gut microbial communities from Petit-Saut dam, French Guiana - Emb289 P1 | ecosystem: Host-associated > Arthropoda: Insects > Digestive system > Gut ...
GGTATGTTGCCGGAGAGCCGGACAGAGACCGGTATCAATCAAAACTTGGTCGACTTTACAATCGCTCCCTTTGAGTTTATCACACCTGCTATACGTGAGGGTGTTGATGCTGATCCTGGTGCTGCAAGTATATTTGAAATATTATTATGGATTGCTATTGCCATTCTTGCAATATTTGTGATTCTCGCAGTGACATTAACCACGATAGAGATCGTTAAGAAAACAAAAAATGTTATACATTAAGATGTTGGAGTGTGTTTGGTTGAAAAAGAGAATTGATCCAAAAGACCGTATTGGAACAACGGTTAGAAATTTTAAGATATTAGACTACAAGCGAAATAGCAAACTAAAATGCTGCTCACAATTGAGCAGCATTTTAGTTTGTTCATAGCATTATTCACACTAAATCTCAGTAATCGCCGGTAATATCATAGGCTTGCGTTTTGTCTTCTTATATAGATGTTCCGACAAATCCTGTCTTATCGCTCTCTGTAGCGACGAGAGGCCTGTCATTTTGTCGTTAACGTAACTTTCGATTGTATCCATAACGATGTTTTTAAGCTCTTGAATCAGCTCTTCCGACTCTTTCACATAAACAAAGCCACGTGTAATTATATCCGGCTCAGTTATAAGGCTTCCGTCTTCACTCGACAGATTTACTATGACCACGAGCATCCCGTCACTTGCGAGATGTTTTCTGTCACGCAACACGACAGATGCAACATCTCCGACACCTGTGCCATCGACCAAAACTTTTCCGTATGGAACAGACCCTCTCTTGTTCACAGTCTTGCTCGTTAGCTCTATGATTTGACCGGTATCAGCAATCACTATTTTCGAAGACTTCATACCCATTTGCTTTGCGAGCTTTGCATGATTATATAAATGTCTCTGTTCGCCATGCACCGGTATAAAGAATTTCGGCTTTGTCAATGCAATCATCATCTTCAACTCTTCTTGATATGCGTGTCCGGATACGTGAAGCTCAGAAACCTTATCATAAATTACTTCAGCACCACGGCGAAACAGCTCATCAATAACTCTACTTACAGTCTTTTCGTTTCCAGGCACAGCGGACGCAGATATGATTACTCTATCTCCGGCTTTTATTTCAACTTGCCTATGTCCGGAAAACGCCATCCTGTATAGTGCACTCATTGGCTCACCTTGGCTTCCGGTCGTTATTAGTACCGTTTTTCCAGGCGGCAATTCATTTATCTTGTTTAGCTCCATTAGAACACCATCTGGAATGGTGACACAGCCGAGCTCTGTTGACACGCGTAGCACATTTTCCATGCTTCTGCCGGTTATTGCAACGCGTCTACCATATTTAGCCGCACAATCAATAACTTGCTGTACACGGTGCACATTTGACGCAAACGTCGTGACAATGATTCTTTGGGTACATCCATTAAACAATTCTTCAAAGCGTTCACCAATTTTGCTTTCAGATGTCGAGTATCCTTGTTTTTCCACATTTGTTGAATCAGAAAGCAGTGCCAATACCCCTCGTTTCCCTAGTTCACCAAATCTCGCCAAATCAATCATATCTCCGGAAACAGGCGTTGTATCTATTTTGAAGTCTCCTGTATGTATTATCGTGCCGTGTGGCGTCTTAATTGCAAGTGCAACCGCATCGTGGATACTATGATTGACATGAATCATTTCAGTCTTAAAGCAACCCAGCTTTATAACATCCCCCGGTTTTTTTACTTCAATTGTCGCCTTTTCATATAGACCATGCTCAACGAGCTTAACTTGTATAAGCCCTGCCGTTAGAGCTGTGGCGTATATTGGCACATTGATTTCGCGCATAACGTATGGCAAAGCACCAATATGGTCCTCATGCCCATGAGTTAATATTATTCCTCGTATTTTAGATTTGTTTTGTATGAGATATGTAACATCGGGTATTACTATGTCAACACCATACATATCACTGTCCGGGAATCCTAGCCCGCAGTCCACAACAATTATATCTGCCCCGTATTCAAAGACGGTGAGATTCTTGCCGATTTCATTCAAACCGCCAAGTGCAAAGATTTTTAGTTTTTCAGCCATTTGGTAATTATTCTCCTTTAATTTTACTGTATCTATGATTTTGAAGGGTCCATAGACATGTCATAACATCCCTTTGTCACATTTCCATTCTACCTTCGAGGGCGCGCATCAATGTTGCATCATCCACAAATTCTAAGCTTCCACCAACCGGTATTCCATAGGCCAGACGCGTTACCTTGATGCCAAATGGATGAAGCAGGCGTGAAATGTATCTTGCCGTAGTTTCTCCTTCGGTATCCGGATTTGTCGCCATAATGACTTCTTCCACGCTACCGTCAGAAATGCGAGTTATCAATTCTTTAATTCTAATATCATCGGGCCCGATGTTGTTTATGGGCGATATGACACCATGAAGCACATGATATCTGCCACCATACTCGTGTGCTCGTTCAATCGCAAGTACACCTTTGGGATCAGGCACAACACAAACAACACTTGAATCACGTCTGGTGTCGCTACACACAATGCATATCTCGCCATCAGTTAGATTCAAGCAAATGTCGCAAAATTCAACTTTTTCTTTCGCTTCGGTTATTGAATCCGCAAACGAGAAAGCTTCTTCGTCACTCAATGATATCACAAAAAAAGCCAACCTTTGAGCAGTCTTGCGTCCAATTCCCGGCAATGTCGCAAATTTATCTATCAGGTTCTCCAACGCTGAAGGGAAATAGTTCATTAATAGTCCTCCGGACATAGAATATATATTTACAGTTGTCGCAACTCTGCAATACGTGCCCCTTTGTCATCTGCGTGGAACACATAGCTACCTGTGACAAGTACATCTGCACCGGCATCCACACACAGCTTTGCTGTTTCAAGGTTTATCCCGCCATCAACTTCCAATTCACAGCTAGGATTACGACTGTCTATAATCTCGCGTACTTTCGATATCTTAGGAAGCATTTCTGTCATAAAATCTTGTCCACCGTACCCCGGCTCAACTGTCATAACCAGAACAAGATCAATCAAATCAACATAGGGTAATATAGCTTCTGCAGGAGTATCCGGTTTAATTGAAAGTCCCACTTTTTTTCCAAGCCCGTGAACCTTGCCAATCGTACGATATATTTTATCGGGCTCCTCAGCTTCGACATGAAACGTGATTATCTCTCCGCCTGCTTTTGCAAAATCCGCAACATATCGCGACGGTGAGTCAATCATAAGGTGAACATCGAGTGTCATTCCGGTAATTTTGCGAACGGATCTGAGCACAGGAAAGCCAAATGATATGTTCGGCACAAAATTGCCATCCATCACATCAAAGTGCAAATAATCCGCTGTATAAACACTTTCAATTTCACAACCTAGTTTTGAAAAATCCGCTGCCAAGATTGATGGTGCTACTTTCGTCATATTCAGTCATTCCTTTTAATCATGATAACATGGAGGCATTTACTACACAGCTCCTTGCTAATAATACCGTAAAGTAGTATAATAATCAAGCGAAATAGATATTATGCCAATATAAATTAATAAACGCATACGCAAAGCGTATTTTAACAAAATTATGAGAGGAACAGTATAATGTCAGAAATGAAAGCAATGGAGTATGTACCAACATTAACACTTGATCCCGATAGCGACAGTAGTTCGACAGCAGTTGCTATTCCTGCAGCAAATGCACTTGAACTTAGCAAGGACGAACCTGCAGCAAATACACTCGATATCAGTCAACTTAGTGAAGAAGAGCAAAAGCAAGTCAAGGATTTTGCAGATAAGATCGACATTACAAACACAAACGCCGTCTTAACATACGGTGCGGCTTCTCAACGCAACATTGCAAACTTCTCGGAGAACACATTAAACAGTGTCCGCTCAAAGGATATGGGAGAAGTCGGAAAAATGTTGTCCGGATTGGTTGTTGAGCTTAGAGGCTTCAATTCAGCCGGAGAAGAAAAAGGCGGATTTCTGGGGCTAAAAAGAAGAATTCGAAATCGAATAGCCACTATGAGAGCCGAATTTGCAAAGGTCTCTGTCAATGTTGATAAAATCTCTGAAATGCTTGAGAAGCATCAAGTCACCTTGCTCAAGGATGCAGCAATGCTTGACAAGATGTATGACGTCAACCAAGCATACTTTAAAGAGTTAACAATGTATATTCTCGCCGGAAAGCAAAAGCTTGAAGAATGTAAAAATGTTACATTGCCGGAACTACACGCAAAAGCACAAGAGTCGGGTCAACCGGAAGATGCACAAGCGGCTAATGATTATGCCAACATGATTAATCGCTTTGAAAAGAAGTTGCATGATTTGGAGCTTACACGCATGATTTCTATTCAAATGGCTCCACAAATTCGTCTGGTTCAAAACAACGATGTGCTGATGGTTGAGAAAATCCAGACATCTATTGTCAATACAATTCCTCTTTGGAAAAGCCAGATGGTACTTGCCATGGGTATGCATAATGCACAGCAAGCCATGGAAGCCCAACGTGCAGTCTCCAATATGACTAATGAGTTGCTCACAAAAAACGCTGAAATGCTCAAAACAGGCACAGTGGAAATTACCAAAGAATCAGAACGCGGCATAGTTGATATGGAAACTCTGGTCAACACAAACCGTATGCTCATTGATACACTCGAAGATGTACGCTCAATTCAATCAGAAGGTTCACAGCGTCGTGCTGCTGCCGAAGTTGAACTTGGACGTATTGAGGGCGAGTTGAAGCACAAATTGCTCGAACTGAGAGACAACAGATAGAAAATTGTCGCCACACAGACGACGCGACAATCTGCAACGCGGATATTTAAATTTAAATGACAGTTGAGGCTATTGCAAAATGATGCAATAGCCTCAAAAAATTTAAAAACGATTATTCGTCATCGTCATTGCGGACTTGATCCGCAATCCCATGATAATACAACACTAACTATTCCAGCATCCGACCTCTGGCACACCCGAGAGTGCATCATACAACTCTGTAGCTGATACAAAACGTTGCGACGGCACGAATCTCATTGAACGCTCAATTATAACTAGAAGATCTTTGCAGAAGCCTTTCAATTTGGGTATATGTGCAATATCTTTTTCTCTTGTCGGAGGACGCTCTCCTATAAGAAGATGGAAAATCGTTGCACCCAGACTATAAATATCTGAAAGCTTCCAGTCAACGTCAGGACCAACGCAGTCACTCACCAACAACATTGTTTCATCATAATGCGAACATAATTGTTGAGATGTTGCTACATAATTCCCACTTTTACAACGCATAAAATAATCATGCTGCTCCGGCGAGGCATACCCTGTGCTACTGCTCGCCATGCCGGTGTTATTGCTGATTACTCGTGCAGAATTAAAGTCAATTAAACAAATATCTTCATTAGCTGTCAACACTATATTTGCAGGCTTAATATCTCTGTGACAGACATCATGTGCATGAATCACCTGCAATGCACATGCCAACTGTCTGTACCACTTCAGCACCTGAGCTTCTGTAAATATGTGTCCATATCGCAAAAGCTTATCAAAACTCACGCCCTCAACATACTCCAAGATTGTGAAGCTTTGATTATCGCAAACCAAAAAGTCAAGAGCATATGGCAAGTATGTGCTCTTTATATTCTTCAAAGCTTCAACTTCGTTGCGATGCCAAGCGATTGCTTCTGTAGAACAGTTTTCCGCTATTTTTAGTGCCACAAACTTTCGCAACCGATTATGCCACGCTTTATAGACCTTGCAGTTGCCTCCGGAGCCCAGCTTCTCTTCGATGCGATAAGTTCGGTTAATATAAGTGCTTTTTGTAGGAGCCTGTAATAGAAAATCTCTAGCTTGCTTCCCATACATAATCAGCACCGGAATTACCAAATGACACACGACAGCCTTTTTCCAAGCTATGCGGTGTGTTGGGTGGCAATTTCTTGTCATTCACAAATGTGCCCGCACTGGACGATAAGTCAACAATCTTATACTCATTCGCATCACGCTCAATCACAGCATGACGCCTGCTGACAGCTTTGGTTCTTTTCTCAAATTCAAAGCTTGATTGCTTTTTGCCCACTGCCGCATCAAAGCGACCTATTGTGAATATCTCACCCAGATTAATTTCTACACTAATAAACGAAGGTAAATGTGTATGCCCTACACACCTAAGGCCATGGCCCACTGGCATTAACTCATTTTGTGTTACCTCCGTCACCTCCATTCCCTCATGCTCTGCGATTACCGGTACAGGTGGTACAGGCGGCACTGGCGAAGATTCTGCCGCCGTCATAAGATGTGCTTCCTGCGGCAAGTCAGGCTGTGCCGCATGGCTTTTTTTGCTTTTCCCACCAAATATTTTATATCCACCGGAATTCTTTTCTTTTTTCCTTTTTTCAGATTTAGACTTCTTCCCGGATTGAATTTCAATAATAAAATCATCATCAGACTCATTCATGTTTCGGTGCGCGTCACCTTCTTGTATATGTGTATTTTCCAGAGCCATTACCGGTGTCTCTACTGCTGTCACGCCTGTTGTTGCTATAGGCGTCACCAACGATGTTGATATGTGGTCGGCAAGCATCTGCAAGAATTCCATCGGGTTGAAGTCTTTCATAACAGCTCGAAGAACCTTGTTCTCTAAAGCTGCATCAGCGACAGTTATCATCTTCGATACATCAACAGCCATTTTGTAAAATTCCTCGTGGTTTAAGCTTGCTTTCACCGATGGTATGTAGATGTAGTTGACCGTCTTTCTATTCTTGTCATAGTAAAGATGATCGGTGTTCAATAAAAACGAACACGGATTCATAAGCCAATCCTTACAGTCAAGTAGCGGTCTTAATACGCTTTGCCAGAACTCAAAATACTCCTTTACCGCCATCTCTCCGGAGAAGTATTGCAACTTGCATTGTGTTCCAATTTTATACACAAGCTCTATGTGTTCACCATCTGATTTATAATGAAACGGCACTATAAAGTCCGGACAATCAGATTGAATCGTATGTAACGCATTATAATCAACTTCCTTTTCAGGTATCTTTATTAGTAGTGATGAACCTGTCAAAAAATCACTTTTGCTTTGAATTTTATAAGTCATAAACTTAAACCTCTCTTATACTCAATTAGTATTATGAACTGCCAGCCACGATCGGTTCGTACCGGTGCACTCCCACCGGAGAAGCTTCTTGCTTCAAAGAACTCTGCATCTATAACCAAGTTTCCACTAAGGCTAATATATCCCCACAACTCTCCAATTTTTACTGCCGCTAAATGTTGCCCAAACGACAATGCATCGTCGTATAAAAATGGCAATGCTTCAACCCCATTTGCGTCTATATACCCCCACTTTCCGTTTTTCTTTACCGCAGCATAACCATTATCACCGAACGGACGTGCATCGTCATAAGCATCACTTATAAACTCGTCTCCATTATGCAAATAAACATGATTGCCGTTTCGAACAAACACAACACCTTGTGCATAGCTTCGTCCCAGCTCATCTTGCATTATCTCGTCAAATTCTGGCTCAATAAGCCATCTGCCGTCCAGACCGATTATCCCCCATTTTCCATCAACTTTTGCAGCTACATATCCGCCTGAAGTCATTCCAATATCTTCATACACATTCGTACCAAGCTCAAAATCCCCTGACGCACGCCGCCAGCCATTATTGAAACGCATTGAAATACGATCATCTGAAAAGTTGCTGATTGCAAATACTTTCTCATGTGTTACCGCTATTTTATTATTATATCTATCAACAGCATAAACACTCGTGCCATTTATTACGATTGCTCGTCCATTGCTGAATGTACTAATCTCATCGTACTGACACTCAATAATTATGGTTCCATCAGCATTCGCAATGCCCCACTTGCCGTCATTCTGCACCTGTATCGTCCCGTTATATATCGCAGTCACATCTTGATATGCTGCACGACTGGTTTCAAATGCATAACGCGAGTTTTCATATAACGCAACAATATCAGCATCTCCAGTTCTCTCGATTCCGGCTCTCATAACCTCTAATGCTTCTTGAATCTTTGAAACACTCAAATAGTAGTTAGCAAACTCAATAAAGACATCAGGCAACGCGTCACGTCTATTCGTTTGCTTTGTAAGCAAATTCGTATATCTGCGAGAGAACCCCCTGTTGTTCATAAGAGCAAGATATGCCCTTTTTAATTCACTTTCAGCAGTCAACGTGTGTGCGGCGTCATACCCTGCAGCTCTTTCAAGCAGAGGCACAGCAGGACTATATATGCCATCAGCCATAAGCTCTCTGGCTTCATTTATTAGCACCAGTTGCCTTTCTGCAGTAGACTTTGATGTCACAGCAATCGTCCATGCTATGACCAACAAGGCACAAAACCCTATGCCAATGAATATACGAACTGTTTTCTTCAATATCTCGCACCTCTATATTAATAGTGTCATCATTATGCCAACAAACAAGAAAGGTGCAAGCGGCATTTTACCCTTTCTCTCAATTTTCTTTAACAAAATCAAAATCAATCCCACTATAGCCGCAAGTACAGTTCCGTAAAGTATCGCAGGAAGAACTTCAGCAAACCCTAAATACAGTCCCGCCGCAGCCATGAACTTTACATCGCCTCCACCCAGTCCTTTTCGACTGATTAAGTATACAGAGAGAAAGACCCCTCCCCCTAACAAAAACCCTATAGCTGAATCCATCAACAGCCTAACCCCGCTCTTTGCGTCAACGAAAAGCACAGACATTATCAACAACATCCACACAAAGATCATTATTGATACAAGCATATTTGGAATCCGCTTTGTGTTGATATCTGTAATCATTGCAACATAGCTAAATATTATTAGCATCAAAAAATTAAGTATATGAAACGTCGACAACTCTCCTGCTTTTAACGCAAGCCAAATAGCTATACATATAAGTAACCCGGCAACATACAGTACAACCTTACTTTTTCCCATTTCCATTTTTATCATTTGTAACCCTCACCACTTCCACCAAGCCACGCTTTTGTTGTGGCAGTCTGCGTTATTCTCAACGTCGGTCCAAAATTGAATCGTATCATCCCAAATGTATATTCAACTTCATAATGGACTGTCAACTTGACATTACCGTTTTGGTCAACAATGTAACAGTCGCCAAATTTGAAATCCACTACCATGACACTATCAAGGTATTCATCACCTGACATATCCCCGTTCGCTAAGTATCTCCCCATTAAGGGACGAACAAGCTGCTCAACCGCCAACCCCTGAAGCTGAACAACACCATAATTTAAAAAACTTTGCATCATTTCCTTAGGGTCGCCTGCAGCGTGCTCTAACGATGAAAGTATTCTATCCCCGTCGTCGATGCTGATCGTGCCTTTTGAAAGGGCGTCAATCCCGTCAATCACAGCACCGATGCTTTCTTTTGCCGCGCCGCTTTTCTCATCAGCCTCCATCAATCTATCTGAGACACCCGTTGTGTGCAATACATATCCATACACTGACAGCGTCATTGCCGTTTGGGTCAGTGCATTATGCACGCGTGCTTGCAGTGTTACGATATTCACGAGACTTAATATGGATATGACCAGTAATAAAAATGGAATAAATGCACCCACAGTTTCAACAACAATATATCCACTATCATCTTTACGCATTTTTACAGCTCCCCTTATTTTGTTAGCTCTTTATTGACCCATAGTGGGCAAGTCTCTATATAAACGCTGTCAACTTAAGTCTTCATCATTCTGCGCGAAGTCGCAGAATCTACGCCATCTGTTATTGCTGGATCCTGCGACTTCGCGCAGGATGACGGTGGTGATATTACTAAGCTGACAGTATTGAGCCTCAATACCCCCTGTGGTCTGTTACGATAACCGGCACTGTCGTAGGCATACCGATCCCTCTTGAGTCTGAGAAATTTTGAGCAAACACCATTGACAGAAACAGCATTCGCATATCCACAGTGGTGGTTAAACTAAAGTCCGTTTTCATATCAATGAGCTTAAAACGACCCTCGTCTGATAACGCCTCTGTCATCTTGCTCTCATCGCTGAATATTCTATTTTCATAATTGATGACATTCCATTCTATTAAGTCTGCAGTGCGTTTGGTCAACTCCGTCCCGGCATCTGAACCAAACAACCCCTGTGCAATAAAGAAGAACATCATATAATTTGAGTACGTAAGTCCCTTATCATTCTTTGATTGATTGCTGTTGCCGGCAGCATCGGAAGCAACATTACCAAGTGCGTTCACGATACCCCGCGGGCTACATACCCACTCTCCCGACTTTGCACTTTTTATAAGAGGTACCCTTCTCCCCGATCGGAGGTTTGCTACATCTATCGTGGACTCCGCCGCCACAAAGGCGGCACGAGCCAGTTCACTCAATATTAGTGACAACGGAGGATTCCACGCAAATGCTGTTCTTATTCCATTTATAACAGTGTTTACTTCACTTACGCTAAACACTGTTATGTAATTACAAATCAGTCGCACTAAGAAGATAAGCCTGGTCACAGCACTTAGATTGCTTGAGGCATTATTTTTTCCGTGATAAAGATACTCCCACTCTGATTGAAAGAAATAGTTTACTTCAGGACTTAGCGGTATACCGGCTACTGTTTTCGGAAAATTTATGCCACTTAACTCGTCACGGCTTTTACCTATGGTTTCCGGTCTGGCAGTTGTATAGTTTGAGAACATGGACGTGCAGTATGTCAGTAAAAGCAGATAATCAGCCGCTGATGTTATGCTACTCATGGGGTCAGACAGCACAGTGGAAACCGGATCATTTTTCGATTGTGGAATAATGTCCACAATCTCTTGCATATCCATTGATTCTGAATCGGACGATGTCTCATTACGCACATACATAGCACCAAGAGGGCTGTTTGCCAGTCCGGCATACGCTTCGTTCACTATATTTAAAAGCTCACTTATCATGCCTCGCTGTTTCTCTTCGGCATTGCTTCCGCTTGCTTCTTCTTGACCATCGTACAGCTTGACAGGTGGGATATCAGGCTGATTCATCATCTGCTCCAACTCGTCAAAGAAAGCCTTGTGGTCGGCCGTGTTCTCTGCAAATCTCAAAAATCCCGGCGGCATATTATATGTGACATTATCTCTGGTGAATCGTGCAAAAGTCGCTGCAAGGCTTCTATCAACCGGAGTTGATGATGACAGGTTAAAGCTTGAGTTCGTTGTAATGTTTTCTAACTGCTCACGTGTCAAGCTCGCACCCGAGAGATTATCCTTATTCCTATACATAGCATCCTCTAACATCGGTTTAAGAATGTCATCTATATAACTATATCCATTATCCTTGTATGTGTTTGCAAGACCCTCAAGATTATCCCACTTTAATATATCCTTGTATCTTTCTATTATTGACTTTGGTGGTGAGCCTGTTCTTTGTGTAAGTGCTTCTTTTAGTTCCGGATTACAGTCTCCGCTCATTACCCTATTTTCAAAGTCTTCAACCTTTTGACGCAGTTCAGCGTTCATGCTGTCAATTTGTCGCGATATCTCAACAACCGTATCATGCTTTGGCTTTTGATCATCGGCACGAATTATTGCTCTTTCAACCGTTACATTAAGACCTTGAGGATTTCCTCTGTTTTGCCACCCACCATTGCTCCAATTGCTCCCCGTGGGTCCACCTATGGTTCGTGATCTTATATTAACAAGAATCGCATTATATCTCGCTGCGTGATCTTTGATTGCATCTTCGTCCTCGTCTTCGACAGCTTTTTCCCACGCTTCGTAGCAAGCTCTTAAACTGGCGAACTCATCTCGAATTTCTGTCAAATTTCTTGAGACCGGTGCAGCTGTGACGCCGGCGATCCCGCCGACTACTTGAGTACATCTATCTGCGTCAACAATCGCATCATACAACTCTTTGTATTTCTCATATAACTCTGCAATAGCATTCTCAATTTCAAGCTTGTCCTCTATAACTCCGGTATCTTCCTTGTATGTATTTGAACCATTCGAACCCAAAGCCTCCAGTATGTCTTGGACTATGACCACAGGGCCCCGAAACTTCATATATTCCTCAATTTGCCTCCGCAGTACATCTTCATTACGAAGATCCTTTCCATCCGCAAACGCCAGCTCTTCCAGCGAGACATTGCTTCCATAGAATATTTGAAGTGTCCCAAACGATCTATCATGCCCGGAGTCTCCAAAGATAGACACCTCTATGTAATCGTCCAGTAGACGCCCCAAGATCGGGTCGTCTTCAGCAACACCAAATAATCCATATAAATCTTTAAGCAAAGCATTGTATTGGGTTAATACAGAGTTCGCTGCCAGTTGATTTGCGTCTTGAACAATACTGCGTGCTGTGTGCATCCTGGCCAAGTCAACAGCCGTTCCGCTCACAAGAATAGCCGGTATAAGTAGCAGTGTTATAAAAACTGTTACTGCACCCTTTGTATCTTTGATAAATCTTCGCATCCTCTATCTCCCCGACCATCCCATAATTCCTGAAACTCTTTCGCCAAATCCACCAATTGCATCAGTTAGTTCATGTAAGTCGTACCTTTCAATGATGAAATCCAAAAAGTCACTAGCCATGTCTACATTCCTAATGAACTCATCTCCATCCGGAACAACTGCAACCGATGTGGCTGTCAATGTTATTTTTTCAGGAAACCCAATAAACGACAAGTTTACCGGCATTGTTATCTCTCGTGTTGCTGTCACGACGGCTTCTTTGTATAGAATCCTGTTTATTATTTGACTTTCAGTAATTTCAAGTTCTCCAACTCTTGAGCTTATGCTTCTTTTTTCAAATTCCGTAACTATCGCCTCTCCCCTTGACTCTATATCTGCACTGCTTGTAAAGAAGTCCACATACACATTCCGAAGATTTCTTCTGTTGTCTTTACGATAGTACAAATAGTCATCCTCGCTGAAGAAAAGCCATGTGTCACTTTCTTCTGTTGCAAGAGCTATTGCCGCATATTGTGTAGCTCGTTGCAAGACAGCTTGTGCTGGCAAGTACATTGCAACCAATACAAGTGCTGCAAAAATCATGATCATTATTGGAAAGAGTATGGTCGCTTCTACCACTGCATCACCGGCTGTGTCACTTGCCATACTTTTTGCAAGTTGTGATATGCAGTTTTTCTTTTTAGCTTTTTCACATGATTTTTGCACTTGCTTTCTCCTTTTACCAGCTATAGCCGCGGGTTGAATGTACCCCATATTTTTGTACTGTTTCGTATAGCTTCAATACATTTCTAATCACTAAGCATTTACGCTCAGGTTAGCCTTGTATGCCTCCTGATGCCGAGCCTGTTATTCTTTCCCATAATTCTTGTAGCCAGTCGCCAAGCAGGCTCCAAATCAATACTATTGCCAACACTGCAACCAAGATAAGCAAAATTGCTACAACTACACCCGATAGTCCACGCTCATCGCATTTTAACGTGCACCATGTCTCGACGACCTTTTGTTGCACTTTCCGAGGAAATTCTTTTACTTTATTCCACATTATAATTTCTCCTTTTGTAATTTTTATACTGATCACTAATATAAAGCGTTGATATATTTTGTGATTAGTCTTATATACTCATCGCCATATTCAGACGATTCAAGCATCGTGTTTATCTTGCCCACCACTTAACTCTATTCAAAGCCGCTACTATATTCCCGAGAAGTTCATAGCAATAGGTACCATCAGCATTATGAGAATTGCAAGAAAGAGTAGCATAGTGGGTATCATCAGTTTTGAGTTTGCCTTTTCTGCGTCACGCTTGGCTGTGTGTCGACGCTCTTGCCACGCTTCTCGTGCCATGTCTTTTAGTAGCTTGCCTATCTCAGCATTTCCTTTTGAAAGGTTTTGCATAATTGCAGAAGCCAGCTTCGCACTTTCCTTTGTGTTACAGCGATTGATAAAGTTGCTGTATGCCGATTCCGGACTGACAAGATTTTCAAGTTCTTCCGATGTTTTTTGCATTTCTTTGTACAGCTCTGCTTCTTGACTGTATGCTGTTTCTTTCCACGCTCGCTCCATAATCATGCCGGATGTTACCAGCAGTGCCAGTTTAGACACGACATTTGGAAACTGTTTGCCTATTGCTTTCCTACGCTTCTTGACCAAATCGTTGAGCTCGTCATACATCGCATATACAAGTGTCAACACTAAAATCGTGCCGGCTCCTATGACTGTCATGCCTGTAGATGTCCCACTAATGCCCAAAAGAATCACTCCCAACATCAACGACCCCGCCATACCAATCAAAGGAAATGATAACACTTGTGCTAAGAGCTTCTTTGTTTTGCATGCCGCATATTTCTTTCCGTACATTTCAAAGCATTTTGTCATTATCTGCTTATGAATCTCGCCCTTTCCAATTGCACTTATCTCACGCTGTAATACATATCCGGGCATCACGAAAACATTTATGCATTTCAAGTTTCCATTTTGTAGTTCCTCTATGTTTTTTTCCAGCTTTTTGATTTCCTTGGATTTGCTGTCACGCATCGACTTCTCGATAAACGACTGTATCTTTCCAAAATGTCCTGATATTTTTCTTCCTGTCTTCTGGTTGCTCTTTGCCCGTATTTTTTTGATAGCTTCGCGACTGTCAAAGATCTTTGCGTGTGCTGCCTGTATCCAGTCTTCTTTTGCCACTCTTCCCAACAACAGAAGCCATGCAATTAACATTAGTGATGGGAGAATCAATATCGCAATAAGCATTTTTCACCTCATTCGTCATTCTGCGCGAAGTCGCAGAATGACGGTAGTTTTTGTATTGATTATTTGACACTGCCAAACAACTCACAGCTTTACATTGCTGAATTTTCTTGCCATTATGAAACTTAGAATAAATACAATAAGTCCACCGGTCGATACAATTCGTCCCGCTCCTGTCGTATAAATTGCATCCATGAATCCTGCGCCGGCATACCCTATAACACCGAGAATCACAAGAGGCATGAGCAACATAATGTTGACTTCTGATTTTGCCGCCGTCATAAGAGTATCAATTTCCATCTCTATTTCCATCTTGTCAGCTATTATCTGCTGTGTCTCACGAACTATTTCATTCGCTCTTCCGGACTTTCCCTCAATCGTTGCATATATTGAAGCAAAGCTCGCAATATCCTCAAGCCCGCTTCGCTCTGCTAAATCTGAAAAGGCATGCGATAGCGGCACTGCATTATTGAACTTTCCTATAATTATGTCTAGCTCTATGATGATGTCGCTATCATCAGGGAAGACAAGCACTAAGTCCTCTTTTGCACTTTGTAGCGATTGCAACATCGGGTTCCCGGCTCTCATCGCAACAGACATTGCTTCCAACAGATAGAAAAACTGAACACGTAGCTTCGTCATGCGTTTTTTTATAGATGAGTTCATTGATATGAAAATATTTATGAAGCCAAGTACAGCTCCGCCGACAATCGACAATATGAAAAGGCTGTAAAAAATAAACAACACTAAGAAACCTGCGGCGAAGCCAACAAGAAAAGCTCTAAGATAGTCCATCATCGCAAAGTTGCTCTGGCTGTAATCCGGTATTTTAATTTTGTTCATAAATACCTCACCTTCCTTCGTCATTGCGGCACTGAATCAAGTTCAGCACCGTAATCTCATGAGTGTTGCATACATCTTTGGGATTCCGTGTCAAGCACGGAATGACGGGGTGCTAAACCACCCTTTTTACTCCTGCCGTGCTTAGTTTGAACGTATTCCCCATGAGGTTCTTTGTACGCACCAGGCTCCCACAAACCTTCTCACTTGTACTCTCATCATCTTCGCGAAACTCGTATAATTTATTTGTCTTTATTACGCCCTTTTCAACGTCATAACCTAAAACCTCAACAATCTCCATCGTTCTCCGGCTTTTGTCCCGCAAGCGAGATAGATGGATGATAATATCAACTGCCGATGCTATCTGTTGACGAATTGCCTCCAACGGCAATCCCTCTGCACCTTGTAGCACCATGGTTTCCAAACGACTTAGGATGTCGCTTGTGGAGTTGGCATGCCCCGTTGACAGCGATCCGTCATGCCCTGTGTTCATGGCTTGAAGCATATCTAGTGCCTCTCCACCACGCACTTCGCCAACCACAATACGCTCCGGTCTCATTCGCAATGCTGATTTAATCAAATCTCGTATTGTAATAGCACCCTTCCCGTCAGCTCCCGCATTTCGTGTCTCAAGCTGTACCAGGTTATCGATATTCTTAATTTGAAGTTCGGCGGAATCTTCAATCGTAATAATTCGCTCATCGCGAGGAATAAAATTGGAGAGTGCATTTAAGAACGTTGTCTTGCCGCTTCCGGTTCCGCCGCATACGAAAATGTTATATTTTGCCTTAACAAGCATTTGTAGCACTTCCGCGACTTCAACAGTAATCGAACCAAACTCTATAAGCTTTTCGACAGTCATAGCTTCCTTTGGAAAACGCCGCATTGTAACTATTGGTCCGTTCAAAGCTATGGGCTGCATAACGACATTGACACGAGAGCCGTCTTCAAGACGAAAGTCTACGATTGGATCACTCTCATTTACAGCACGCCCCGCTCTCGACACAAACTTAGTAATGATAATCTCAAGCTCTCTTCGGCTCTCAAACTGGCTTTCCAACTTGTACAGTCGCCCCTGCTTCTCTACAAAAATATCCTTATACCCATTTATCATAATTTCTGTTACATCAGGATCAACAACTATACCGCCAAGAACACCCAGACCACGAATCGCCTCATACACCGCTGAAGAAATTAATTTCCTGTCTTTAAAGTTAATCGACACTAAATCTGCAACTGACTCCGGCTGCTTTTGTCTCGCATTTTCGACCTCATCGTCAAGAGCTTTGTTAATCATCGACTTGAGCTGACTGTCGCTTAGGTTTGTCAGGTCAACATGATTTTGTATTTCGAGCTTCAATCGCCCGATTATCTCTGTTAGAAATTGTTCTGTCATTTTTATGACCATTCCTCTCTTAATGCTCAGTCACAAAATAGCCATGAATAATGGGTGGTCATTTCGTGCATTAATTTGCGGTTTCCCGTAGGGAGAGCAAATTGGCACATTGTATATATTTTGAATTCATTCAAAATATATCTCCAGCCAGTACAGTAGCCAACGTCTCACACACTAATCTCTCATCACTAGATTGCACGAACGGAAGTCTAATGACCGATTCAGCAAACGGCTTGTTAAATATCGCATCTTTATTTGCAATAAACGTGACCTTCTTTTCAACACTCTCAAATACGTTATTCTGTGATACGAACTGGGTCAGCTTTAAGTCGGATGTAACTGACCTGTCTGCAACAATAAGCACCCTCTTTGCAATCTCAAGAGCTTTCTTTGTGCGTGCATCATAAACACACGGCAAATCAATAATCAGCTCACTTGTCAACTCTGCACACGCAGTTATCAGATCTTTGACATTCTCGACCGATAGAATACTCATGTCTTCAAAATTGTCAGGACCGCAGAGATATGTGATTCCCCTATCGTTGCAATTTATGCCTTGAATCAGCATATTGATATCGCCATCTTGATTATCCAGCATCTCAAACACAGAGCTAATGCTTTTGCCGCTTACATTCAAGTGACCGGAAATGCTTGAGAAATCCTCCAAGTTTAGATAAAAGACATCCTTGCCGGCTGCAACGTGCGACAGTGCGTAGGCAATCGCAACAGAGGTCTTGCCCACACCCCCTGCAGGCGACCAGACGGCTGTAATGTTGGCATTGCCGAAACCCATGTTTCTTCCCGGTCTGGACACCTTTGCATATTGTTCAAAGACAGCTGCAATAAGTGATGAAGTGCGTTGATGCTTTCGTATAAGCTCAATGTCTTCAGGTATGTCCGCTGAACAATCACTTTCCGACCATAGTAGCAATGGCATATTAACAGCGTTCATATCCATTTCACCGACAAACACTGCATCGACAAGTGCAACATCATAATTTCGTTTTGAAAGCATTTCCGTCATAATTTCTATTGAGTTGCAGATGCTAATATCAATTGCATCTGCATGAACTTCTGATATGTTGTCTGAAACAAGTTTTGAATATGCTATATCTTCAATGGCTACAATCATCTTTATTCGCATTTTGAACTTCTCGCTCTCTTTTTTATTCTTGCTTACACCATTCTCGCCGGTGCTTTTCTTGCGTGCACAATCGCACAACACGAAGTCAATCTCTTTTTGGGATTCTGATTCTACACGCACGCCCACGATTAGTCAACATTATTTTGTCTTTATTTTGATAATATTTATAACACTATTGTGTGTAATTTTCGACATTTCGCGATGATTATTGATATCCGTTTTCATGGTTTTCAAACCGTAGCATGCCACACTCTACAAGTTTTTCACCATAAAAAATATTTTTTGGAAATAGCAAAATAGCCGAAGCATTTACACATTAACCGCTCCGGCTATTTTCTTTTTGATGATATTGGCACTAATTTTTCAGTCGCATATTTTCTTAAATTATCTACAATTCTCGACCTGTGAAGCTATTTTGTTAAATTACAGTGTGACGCCTGTTTTGAATATTGCGAGGTCACGAAATCCGTAATCTTCATTTTTTGTATGTTTTTCACCACTTGCAAGCTCAAGTACAAAGTCATACAGATTTTTCGCTACTTTTTCTATTGGCACACCATCTGCTATATCTCCTGCACTAAAATCAATCCAAGCATTTTTTCTTTCATACAGCTCTGAGTTACTAGCTATTTTTACAACAGGGACGGGTGCTCCCAATGGTGTGCCACGCCCGGTTGTAAATAATATTATATGAGCCCCACATGCTGCTAGAGCTGTAACTGCTACTATATCATTACCGGGTGACTCCAATAAATTGAGCCCTTTTTCGTTAAGTGACTGTCCATATTGCAACACGTCGACAACTGTAGCGTTTCCGGACTTTTGCGTAGCACCCAGAGCTTTGTCTTCCAATGTTGAAATTCCACCTTCTTTATTACCCGGAGATGGATTTTCATAAACCGGTTGATTATGTGAAGTAAAATATTCTTTGAAACTGTTTATTAACAAAACTGTTTTGTTGAATATATCTTGGTTTTTGCAGCGGTTCATTAGTATTTGTTCAGCACCAAACATTTCCGGTACTTCTGTGAGTATTGTTGAGCCACCTTTAAATGTTAAAGCGTCCGTAAAAGCACCAACAAGCGGATTTGCTGTAACACCTGAAAGCCCGTCACTACCGCCGCATTTTAGTCCAACTATCAGCTCAGAAACAGGAGTTTTGGTGCGTGTATCATTTTTTGCATTTTCTATAAGTTTCGCTATGAGTTTAAGTGCTGAGTCCACCTCATTTTCTACATCCTGACATACGAGAAACTTAACACGGTTTTCGTCTATTTTGCCAAGTTCTTCTTTCATCTCTTTCATGCTGTTGTTTTCACAGCCCAGCCCAAGAAGCAAAACGCCTCCTGCATTAGGGTGTTTAATTAATCCACTTAGAATCTTTTTTGTGTTTTCATGGTCTTCTCCAAGCTGCGAACATCCATATGGGTGTGGAAATGAGTAGACACCTTGTATATTACCGGAAAGCAGCGCTTGTGCTTTTTTTGCAATTGCTTCTGCAATGAAGTTGACACAACCTACTGTTGGCACTATCCAAATTTCATTGCGAATGCCAACTTTACCATTTTTTCTTTTAAAGCCCATGAAAAAGTCGGTACTTGTATTTCCATCTTGCTTTTGCATTTGCATTGATCTGTATGTGTATTCTTGGTGCTCTTTTAATCCTGTTTTTATATTATCTGTATGAACGTGATCTCCGGGTTTTATATCTTTCGTTGCATAACCAATTGGATGACCGTATTTAATCACTTTTGTGTCTTTTGGTATAGCTTTTAGAGCAATTTTATGTCCAAATGATATGTCTGCTAATGACACAATTTCAGAACCATCTACACAGTAATTTTGCCCTGCTCTAAGTGGGTGCAAAGCAACTGCTACGTTATCTTTAGGGTTTATTTTTATAACATCCATACTCATACCATTTCAATTGCTTTGCGCATGCCATACTTTCTTATGCTTTGCAAGTTTGATGTGATTGTTTTGAGAAGTTCCGACACCTTTGTCAAGTCTTCACCCCAGAAATCATTCCGACTGAGAAGTTTTGAAACTAAATCATGTAGTTCGTCACTTTTATGCTCACTAAAAAAGTTAAGAACATCTTCATCGTCGATTATCTCATAAGGCACTCCATCTCGCTCACCGACACAATAAAGCTCAACCAGAGCAGCAAGTGAAAAACAAAGATGTTTAGGCAAAACCCCTGTTTCCTCCACTGTTTCAAATATTGTTGGTAAAACACGAGTTCTGAATTTTGACACCGAATTTAGTGTTATTGACAAAAGATTATGTTTGATGAAAGGGTTTTCAAATCGCTCCATAACTGAATCTGCAAAGAGTTTTACTTCTGACTCCGGAAGTGGAACTCTCGGTGCAAGTTCTTTGTAAACGACTGTTTCTAAAAATGACCTGATTGTCTCGTCTTTCATCATTTCGCCTACAGTATCAAGCCCTGACAAATATGCTGCGGCAACAGTTGCAGTATGTCCACCATTTAATATTCGTACTTTTCTTTCCCTGTAAGGTTGAAGATTGTCGGTAAAAACAACAGGTAAGCCTGCTTTATCCAGTGGGAATTCTTCTGCTACTACTTCATTTTTGTTTTCTATAACCCAAAGTGCAAATGGTTCGCCCACAACCAACAGTTTATCTGTATATCCAAGCTCCTTTTCAAGTGACTGTGCTTCTTCTCCGGGATAACCTGTGACAATGCGATCTACCAAAGTATTGCAAAATATGTTTGAGCTAAACAACCAGTCAAGAAATGTTTGCGGTAAGTTCCAATTTTCCGCCATAAGCTTACAACACTCTAACAACTTTTCTCCATTTTTTTCAATTAGTTCGACCGGCAGAATTATTAAGCCTTTTTCTTTTGCCCCACTATAGAAAACAAATCTTTCGTATAATAGCTTTGTAAGCTTTCCGGGGTATGAGTTTGGTGGCTCCAGCTCAAATCTATCAGTATCATCATATACTATGCCGGCCTCAGTAGTGTTTGAAATGATAAATCTTAAATCTTCACTTTTTGCAAATTTTGCATACTCTGTATAATCTTCATATGATGCTGTAGCACCTTCAATACTTTCTACAATGTGCTTTTCTACATAAGTCGATCCATCTTTGATTCCACGCAAAATAACGGTATATACATAGTCTTGTTCTATTAATGGCTTCAATGAACCATGTGGGATAGATTTGATAATTTGAATGTTTCCGTTGAACAAATCTTTTTTATTAGCAACATCAATCATTTGGTCTGCAAAAGCACGCAGGAAGTTGCCCTCGCCAAACTGTAAGACTTTTACAGGTCTTGATTTCTTTTGTGATATTTGGTTAATTTTCTGCATTTTTGTACCTCAAGTTACTTACAATGATTTGAGTGATGATATATCAGCTTAGCGTTAGCGGTCGACACGTGCACCTGCACCTTTCATCAACTTTTCTACTTCTCCAATTGATGCCATAGTCGTATCGCCGGCTGTTGTCATTGCAAGTGCTCCATGACATATACCGTAGTTTAAAGCAGTTTGATAGTCTTTCCCATGCATTAGTCCATATATTAATCCTGATGCAAAACTATCTCCCCCGCCTACACGGTCAAGTATTTCTAAATCATCAAAGTTCATGCCTTGATAAATTTTGCCTTCAGCCCAGCATATTGCAGACCAACTATTTATTGTTGCGGTTTTAACTGTACGAAGTGTTGTTCCAATCGCTTTGAAGTTTGGATATGCTTTGGATGCTGCGTCTATCATTTTTTCATACCCGTCGAGATTAAGTTCTGATAGGTTTTCATCGTTTTCTTCAATTTCAAACCCAAGACATGCAGTAAAGTCTTCTTCATTTCCAATCATTACGTCAACAAATTTGGCAATTTCTCGATTAACTTCTTGTGCTTTTTCTTTACCCCCAATATCTTTCCAAAGTGACGGTCGATAATTTAAGTCGTAACTAACAATAGTTCCGTATTTATTTGCGCACTTTGCTGCTTCAAGGGCAACTTGGGCTGATGTTTCGGACAAGGCTGCAAATATTCCTCCTGTGTGAAACCATCTGACCCCGCACTTACCAAATATATACTCCCAATCGATGTCACCCGGCTTTAACCCCGCTGCGGCTGTGTTTGCTCTGTCACTGATTCCAACTGCTCCACGAACACCAAAGCCACGTTCAGTAAAGTTAATTCCATTGCGGGCATTTCGTCCGATGCCGTCATATGGCACCCATTTTATGAATTGCGTATCAACTCCACCTTGTAAGATGAAGTCTTCAACGAGATATCCAATATCATTTTCTGCAAATGCTGTGATTATAGCTGTTTTTAACTTAAAACATCTGCGCAAGCCTCTTGCAACATTATATTCTCCACCGCCTTCCCATGCACGGAATTGGCGTGATGTGCGAATACGACCTTCACCCGGGTCGAGTCGGAGCATTACTTCTCCGAGTGATATTTCATCGTACATACAACTTTCTTTTGATTTAACTTTTATCATAATCTTACTCCCTATTATGGTTGTTTTCCAATGTAGGCAAGTATGCCTCCGTCTACATATAAAATGTGACCATTCACAAAATTTGATGCTTCTGATGCTAAAAACACCGCTGGTCCTGATAAATCTTCCGGTGTGCCCCAGCGCCCGGCCGGAGTTTTCGCAATTATAAAGCTGTCAAATGGGTGCTTTGATCCGTCTGCTTGCGTCTCACGTAATGGTGCTGTTTGTGATGTTGCAATATAACCGGGTCCCAAGCCATTACATTGAATATTATACTCACCATATTCTGATGCTATGTTTTTTGTGAGCATTTTTAATCCACCTTTAGCAGAGGCATATGCTGAAACGGTTTCACGTCCCAACTCACTTGTCATTGAACAAACATTAATTATTTTTCCTCCACCCTTTTTTATCATTGCCGGAATTACTGCCTTTGCAACAATGAATGGCCCTGTAAGATCAATGTCTACGACTTCACGAAAATCTTCTGCACTCATCTCGATCATAGGAACTCGCTTTATTATCCCTGCGTTATTTATAAGAATATCAATTGTGCCAACATCATTTTCAATTTGATTTACCATGGATGTAACAGTCTTTTCGTCTGTTACGTCGCATACATATCCTTTTGCTTCAATTCCGGCTTTTTTGTATGCTGCTACGCCCTTGCCTAGTCCATCCTGGTTTCTTGTGTTAAATGTAATTTGTGCACCTGCCTTAGATAGTGCGCATCCCATTTCAAATCCTATTCCATGAGCTCCTCCGGTAACGAGAGCAACTTTTCCTTCGAGCGAGAACATTTCTGTCATAATTATTTCTATCCTTTAAATATTTTTAGTTGCACTAGTGTACCGTAAACGAAATAACTGTCTTTATCTGTCGAGGATTTTTGTTGTAAGACAAGGCGTGAGGAAGGCGAATATCCATTGGTATTTAACTGACGAACAACGCAGGATTACGACAAAAAGACCGATAGAAAAGGATAGTTATTTTGTTTATGGTGCACTTAGCGTAATCCGCTTGTAGGTATTGTGTCCATATCGTCAAACTCTTTGTTTTCTCCGCCCATCGCCCAAATAAACGAGTATCTTGATGTTCCACAGCCTGAGTGTATGCTCCAAGAAGGTCCGATGACAGCTTGCTCGTTTTTCATAACAATATGGCGTGTCTCTGTCGGCTGACCCATTAAATGAATTACTACTTGATCATCCGGAATTTCGAAATACATATATACCTCCATGCGTCGCTCATGTGTATGCACAGGCATTGTATTCCATACATTTCCTTCATCAAGCTCAGTAAGCCCCATACAAAGCTGGCATGTCTCAAGCACATCGGGATGTATATATTGATAAATGACACGTTTGTTGGCAGTTTCGACTGCTCCTAATGGTCTTTTTTCTGCACTTTCTTTCGTAATCAGCTTTGTTTTACACTCTTTGTGTGCGGGAGCACTGACCATGTAAAACTTTGCCGGCGAACTTGCATCAATGCTTTTAAAACTAACTTCTTTTGCTCCCATGCCAATGTACAGGCAATCTTTGTTGCATAGCTTATAAACTGTGCCGTCAACTATAATTTCACCGGCATGACCAATGTTGAAAATACCTATCTCTCTACGCTCAAGAAAGTATTTAACACCAAAGTTCTCCCAAATATTTATTCCTTTATCGATAGAGACTTCTTCATTTACTGGCATACAGCCCAAGGTCACCATTCTGTCGACGTGGCTATAAACAGCTATGACATCATCCGGGCGAAAAAGCTTTTTTATTAAAAACTCATTGCGTGTCTCTTTTGTAGTGTAGCGTTTGAAGTCCTTTGGGCTTGCTGAATATCTTATGTCCATCTAATATTATCTCCTTTTTTGTTGACGACCTTGGAGATCGTCCTTATTTTGATTTATTGTTTTGTTAATTTCTTTAAAGCTCTTATATCTATATTGGCACTTTCCGGTCGAACATGCTCTCTTAGCGCCGGTATCTCTTTAGGTAAGGCTTTTAAACTTTTTATGACAGGCGCATAATTAATGTCACCTTGTCCAATATTTCGCCAGACTTTTTCTCCATCTTCAACAACTACATCTTTGACATGAAGTACTGAGATATCTTTGCCAACAACATCTATAAATTCGCTGAAAATTTCATCTTGGCGCTCTATATCTTGCTGGGATAATATGAGGTTTACCGGATCAAAGATAACATGAAGCCTTTTTGAGCCAACTTCGTCAAGCAATCGTCTCGTCATTTCAGCGCTGTGCAGTGTGTGATCTGCCACTGTTTCAATACCTACGTTCACACCAATCCGCTCTGCCTTTTCTATCATTTTCAGTACGCTATCTTTCATATTTTGATATGTCTCTTCGCGCGATAGTTTTCCCTCCATTGAACTTATATTAAAATATGTTGTTTCTGTACCAATAAGATTAACTCCCAACTCTTTTGCATAATCTAGTCCTGTTAGAAATTTATCTACCTCTGATAATCTATCATCTCTGTTGGGCAGACCTATTTCAACATAACATCCTAAAACGCTAATCTCAACGTTATAATTTAAAAAGGCTGATTCAATTTGTTCTAATTTTTCCGGTGTTACATCATTTAATGAGTTTATTCCTGCTATAGCTTTTGTCAATGCAAGCTGACATGCCTCAAAACCCGCATTGCATAATGTTTCTGCTAATTTCTCAGGCTCTTTGCAACCATAGTCGTGCGCACGCACACCTATCTTCATTCTAATGACCCTCCCTCTCTTATTATCTCTGCAAATGCCATCAAAAATGGCGCAGTACCCTTTGCATCGTTTTCAACTCGAGGTTCAGATACATAATATTCGTATGTACCATCACGTAGCTCATAGTCTCCCTTTCCTGAGTAAACTCCAAGTCCGGCTACCAGACAAACGTCAGTCAAAACCGGAAGCTTATCATCGGAGGTTTTGAGCTTTTGCTCAACGATGCTGTTGAAGACTTTTTTCCCTTTATCAATGTAAAACTCCGGTAAAAATCCCAACCGTGCACCCTTCATCAAGGCATATGCCAACGCACTACTGGAGCTAGTTTCAAGGTAATTGCCCTCCCGTCCTTGCTCACTTGTAACTTGCCAGAGCATACCTGTTTTTGGGTCTGATGCTTTTATTAATGCATCAGATACTTCCTTTAGATATCTTATTAGTGTTTCTCGTTCATCAAATTGTTGTTCGTCTATTTGAACTGCGGTATCAACAAGAGCCATAATATACCAGCCCAAAGACCTGCTCCAAAAATTCTTACTCAGCCCTGTAGTGGCGTCTGCCCAAAAAGCTTCTTTTGTTTCGTCATAACCGTGAAATAAGAGACCGGAAGCTTCGTCACGCATACTATTATAAACATTTGTAAACTGTTTAACTATATCTTTAATACCGTGGCTTTGGTTAAAACGAGTTTCATATTCTGCCAGAAATGGCAAGGTCATATAGAGTCCATCAAGCCAAACTTGATTTGGATAGATTTTTTTGTGCCAAAAGTTGCCTGCAGGTGTACGCGGATGGGTTAGAAGCTGAGAATGCAGGTTTTCAATTGCTCTTTTGTATTTTTCTTTGCCGGTGATAAAATATAATGGGAACAACACTTTGCCACCGTTGATGTGGTCACTGTTGTATTCTTCTTTGTCGTAACCAAGAATTTTGCCATCTTCACTCACATAGTAGCTAACAAACTCATCAACAAAATTCAGATATTTTTTATCACCAGTAGCTTCGTAGATATCTAAAATCGCTTTCATCATACAACCGTCGACGTAGTTCCACTTAAAGTCAACGTGACCCATTAAGAGCTCAGCATTCCACGCAGGACGTTCGGGAGTGGAGCTTTCCATAAGACTAATTGTATAATCGAGTATTTTTTTATTCATACTTTTCTCCTATAGAAGCGATTTCTTTATCTTACCCGCCACTTAACGCCTTTGGCGTTTGAAGTGGGGGTCTTGACGAAGTCAAGATGTGGGTTAAGCCCCCCCCCGCCTTTCTAAGGCGGAATGCCTTTCAGCAGGAGTACAATCTTCTTCTGAAAACTTGATATTTTCGACTTATAGAAGTCGAAAATTGAATCGAATCATCTGATGGTTAACAAAATGACTACATTTCAACCGTTTCATAATCGCCCTCGAATTTTGTATTTTTGAAATTTACATCTTCAGTATTATAGGTATAAACCCCAAGCTTTGGTATTAATACTTCATCTTCCATCATTTCGGGACATTGCAGTGGACGGTCTTTTGAAAACTCAAATGTTGAGTTTTCAACATTGACGCCGGTTACAGGGCTTTCCGGAAGCCCGGCAATGAATATTGCCGACCCTTTTATGTCAGTAGCTTGGACATTGCTGATTTTAATGTTTCTTACTGTAGGTGTTTCATTATCTTTCGGCAAGCACTTTTTAGAACTCACATAATCACTTCTTCCGTCCGGATCGCAATAATAAAACATATTAACCGTAAAACAGTTTGTTACTTTATGCATTTTAACATCCATAAAGCTTACATCGTCAACTACGGCTGTGTCTCCTCTGCCCCGTCGCGTTTTTATCCGTAAACCACGGTCTGTATCAAGCATAATACATTTACTGACATTTACATTTTTCACTCCGCATGACATCTCAGAACCTATCACAATACCGCCATGCCCTTTTTGCATAAGGCAGTTTCTAACTGTGATGTTCTCGCTCGGACGTAGGTGGAAGCGACTCATGAATCTTTTTCCTGCTTTGATTGCAATACAATCATCACCGACACTAAACTCACAGCCAACTATCTCAACATCATTGCAGCTTTCCGGGTTTAGTCCATCTGTGTTTGGTGAGTCGGATGCACTTTCAATTTTTAAAGCATAAAAACGTAAGTCTTCACTATAAAACGGATGCAAATTCCAAGCAGCCGAGTTTCTACTCGTAATGCCTGAAATGGTTATGTCTTTGCAATGTGCAAGGAACATATTTCGCGGTCTCCATGCTTTTATTTTCGTTTTTGGGTCAATCCACCAGCTACCCTGTTCTCCATTGCCATTTAAAGTTCCATCTCCATATATGCGCACATTTTCTATATTTTTCCCATATATCAGGCTTACATAACAGTCAAGAGGATTACCTTCCCATGTTGCATTTGCAATAGCAGAACCTTCGTGATCAAAGCTTTTTATGTAACCCTTAATAACAGGCAACTCTTCTCTTTTAGAGTTTTGGATTAGCTCTGCGCCTTCGGCTAAGAAAATATCCACTCCACTTTTTAAAAAGATGCTGTCAACTAAATACATTCCTTTTGGAATTTTAACAACTGAGCCAATTGGTGCAGAGTATATCGCTGCATTTATTGCGCTTGTGTCATTGTGCGTAGCATCTCCGATTGCTCCATAGTCTTTTACACTTAGTACATACTCAGGCTTTGTTGTCGTATATTTAAAGGCGTAAGTTTCATTTTGCATTGAGTATGTTATGTTATAGCCGGTATTTGGCTTAAGACCAAAAAAGGAAACTACATTTTTTTTACCGTTTATTATGGTTATTATTTCTGACTCATCTTGCTCTTCACGAATGGTAACTTCATATAAATCGTCTTGCTCAAATGGTAAATCGCTGTCAATCTCAGCAACAAAACCAAATGGGGTTTCGAGCAGCATCTTGAAAATACTCATTACTTCTCCAAAAATCTTTCCGTATTGTCACAATTAGAATTTACTATTGTCACTCTTTCGCTCTATTTTTACTCTTTCAATATCAGTCTTAAAAGCAACATCATGCTGTCCTTTTTTTCCAAACAGCACAGGTATACATAAGAAATATAGTGGGAAAACCTTTGTAAATATTTCCCGTTGAAGAATAACTCCTGTTGTAATCGGTCTCTCCGGGTCGGTTGTAACAATTTTTAGTCCAAGAAACGCCTTACCTATTGTTTGAGCGTTTGCCAAAAATGGAAGCTGTAATAAAGTCACAGCAACAATTACAGCAATCATGATTACAATTGCATAAAATATGCTCAGTTCATCACCTTCTCCAATGTGCATGACAGCCGGCACAACGAAAACAAATGCGCCTACAATAATTATAAAAAACACAAGCAAGTCTATTATGTTTGCCAGTAGGCGCATTATTATTAAGCTGATTTTTCCAGTCATAAACTTGTTGTTCATTATTCCTTCATTCCTGATGATGTAACGCTATCAACAAAGTACCTGCTACATGAGAAGAATATAACCAATGTTGGTATTAGTGCCATGAATGCCGCAGCAAACAACACACCAAATTGAGTAACTGCATAATCGTCGATTAATCCACGGAGCGCAAGAGCCAAAACTCTGTATTCAGGCATACGCAAGAAAATCAAAGGACCCTGGAAGTCATTCATACCCCACATAAATGTGAGTAGTCCAACTGTTATAAGTATTGGCCTCAAGGCAGGAACCATGACTGAAATTAGTGTTCTAATCGGACCAGCACCATCTATAGCTGCTGCTTCGTCTAGTTCTTTAGGGATGGTTCTCATAAATTGTATAATCATAAAGACAAAAAATGAGTTTACTCCAAAGAAGTCATGGAGATACAATGAAGCAAATGTATTCATTAGTCCAATTTCATTGTAGAACATAAAAATTGGGATCCTAAATGCAAGTTCCGGCATAAGAAGCGTTACCATTACTGTTGTTAGGATAATCTTCTTGCCTTTAAAGTTGAATCTGCTGATTGCAAATGCAGCTATTGTGCATGAAATAACAGTTCCGATTACTCTTGGGATTAAGAATCTCAGAGTGTTCATATAGTAAAATGCCATGTTGTTAGTCATGCTAAGCTGCCATGCGTTAGGATAATGATCAAAAGTCCATGCACCTACCGGAGGAAAAATATTTAGGTTGCCAAAAATATCGAGATTCCATTTGAATGACGACCCAATCATCCAGATTAATGGATATATGAGAGCAACGCCCACAATAACAAGGATTGTATATCTAATCCCTGAGTTAATTCGTCTTTTGGTTAGTGCTGACATAATTCACCTCTACGTTCTATCGTTTAATAAGCGTACATTGTATTTTAATCGCTGTAGTGTACCCAGTATTTTGAACTGATAAACAGTATCAAAGTGAATACTCCTATTGCAGCCAGCAGTATGAGTGACATTGCTGATGCAAATCCATATTCAAGGCGGAGGAATGCATACTCATAAATAAGTATATTCAGAAAGTCTGTAGCCCTGAGCGGTCCTCTTTCAGTAATCAGGAACGCAGCATTAAACTCCTGAAAATGCCTTATTAACACATTTATTGTGTTAAAGAGTATAACCGGTGAAACGAGTGGTATTGTTATTGAAAACATTTGGCGTGTTTTGCTTGCTCCATCTATTGATGCAGCTTCATAAAGAGATGTAGAAACGTTTTGAAGTGCCGCAAGGAAAATCAGCATAACCGAGCCAAATTGCCATGCAGACAAAAAAACCAATGTAAATGGAGCAAAAAACGGGTCTAATATCCAAGAAACTGGTTCAATGCCAAAAACACCCAATAACGCATTAATCGGTCCATTTCCGGCAAAGAGTTGTGTCCAAACAATCGCAACAGCTACGTTGCCACCGAGTATAGATGGAATGTAGTATGCTGTCCTGAACAGATTAACTCCCTTTAGTTTAAAGTTTAATATAAACGCAACTAAAAAAGCCACGATAAGCACCATCGGAGTACCGATGAATACGTATCGCAGAGTTGCAGCAACCGAGTCCCAGAAATGTGGAAAATCAAAGAACATCCTGTTAAAATTTCCTAAGCCAATGAACTCTTGGGTCCTCAAAATTGGGTGAAAGTCATGCAGGCTATACCACATTGTTGCAAAAATCGGATAAACCCTAAAAACCGAAATCCCAATAAACCAAGGAATCAAAAAAAGATATGGGGTAAGGTATGCATAGTTTTTTTTATGTCTGATTTTTTCAATATTTGCATTACTCATATAATTCCTACTTTCCAGATGGTTGTGCATTTTGACATTTGAGCGGACGCTGCTTTGTACGTTTAGTTAGCGAACGCTCAAATGTCTCTTTGTTTTAAATCAGATATTTTGTTTACTAGTGCTTTGCATTTTAATGCCGGTTATGGCATTTCGTCATTTTGTCCGTCAATCCACAAAGCTGCTGCTTCTGCCGGAGTTGATACGCCAAGCCACCATGATTCAATTGCATGCAATCTGGCGCCCCTAAGTCCCGGGTCTTCAAAAATTGAACCCATATCTAGCCCATGAGTTTCAAGTAGTTCCGTTCCTCTTGCTCTAAGTCCATAAATAAGACCTTCTCGCTCAGCAACCATAAGAGCTGTACGTCCTGCCGGCACACCAAATTGTATTTGAAGCGCTGTTAATGCTTCTTCATCTGTGTACAAGAAGTTTAGAAAATATGCAGCAACTTCCGGATGATCCGAGTTTCTGGATATAGTATGAACAAGAGATGGACGTTGCAGTGATGAGCGTCCTCCACCGGGGCTCATTGCAGGAGCGAGTGCGACAGCTAAGCCTTCTTCTCCGGGTGTATCCATGAATGAGTCTGCAGGTACATTGATGTTTCCAACCCATTCAAACACAGAGCCTCCTCGACCTTCCATCCATACAGGGTGTGTTACATCTCCGGGGCCTTCCAGTTGTACTGCAGATGGCATTGCACCTGCGTCCACTGCACGTTGGAACATTTCAAATACTGATGCGACCTCATCAACTGTATATGCAATTTGACCATTTTCGACAAGTGATTTACCGGTCTCATTATATAGTATCTGGAATATTAGTATATCTATTGTTAAGTTGTTACCAACAGACCCGGCAGGGAAAAATGGATATTGGTTACCACCGCCGTCAACTGCTGTATTTCCTGCTGAAACTTGAGCGCCAAGTTCAATCAACTCATCCCATGTTTCAGGGAATGTCTCAAATCCATGCTCTGCTAACATATCTACGTTATAGAGAATTACACGACCGTGCATACCAAGTGGCAGACCGGCGCGTTGACCATCTGCTGTTGTAGTTGTATCAAGGAAAGTAGGATCAAACTCGTCAAAGTCAATTATGTCTGCAAAATCATGAAGATCTGCAAATACGTTAATTCCTCCGCCAAGATTGTGTATCCATGCATAGTTAACTTGAACAACATCCGGTTCAGCTTGACCTGCAAGTTGTACTGTCAGTGCATCAAGATAACCATCAAAAGCGCCAAATTCAGGTTCGACTGTAATCCAAGGATAACGACTTTCGAATATTTCAATAGCTGCAAGAACTGCCTCATGGCGTGAGTCTCCGCCCCACCATGAAAAACGGATGGTTGCTTCTTCTCCGTTGTTTAGCTCACCTTCTGCTGATGGCGGTGCTTCGTCACCTTCTGCCGGTGGCGGTGCTTCGTCATCTTCTGCCGGTGGCGGTGCTTCGCCCCCTTGTGCCGGTGGATCCACTACATCTTCATCCCCATTGCCGCAAGCAACAACAAGTACGAAAAGCATGGATAGTGCCAATAGGATTGCTAATAACTTTTTCATTTTGTTTCTCCTTTTTCTTTCTTTTTCGTATTTAAAATCAGTGTTAATTTCCACTAATTCTTCACTTTTGTAATCAGTCTAAAATCCAAAATATGATTTTGCGTTGTTGTAGCATATATCTTCAATTATTTCTTTAAGGCTATCAGTATCATTTGGATATTTACCTGTTTTTACCCAATGCCCTATGGTGTTACATAGTATTCGCCTAAAATATTCATGTCGCGTATAGCTCAAAAAGCTTCTAGAGTCAGTCAACATGCCAACAAAGTTGGAGAGAACACCGCCTTCTGCAAAACTCTCTATTTGTTGCTTCATGCCATTGTAGGTGTCGTTAAACCACCATGCGCTACCCTGCTGTACTTTCCCTCTTATACCTTCTTCTTGAAAGCACGCAGCCAAAGTGTTTATCGTTTGATTGTCATTGGGATTGATTGAGAAAATCATGGTCTTTGGCAGAGCATCTGATTTTTGTAATTCATCTAAAAACTCCGCAATACCGTTCGTGGCGCTCATTGGATCAACGCAATCAAAACCGGTGTCAGCACCAAGTGTTGCAAACATTTTTGTATTAGCGTTTCGTTTTACTCCGACGTGAATCTCCATTACCCAGCCCAACTTGGCATACTCTTTACCTAAAAACACCATTAATGAATAACGATATGCATCAGCTTCATTTTTTGTAATACCTGCACCGCTGAGCCGTTTTTCTATTGTTTTATTTACTGTATCATCGCAAGCCGGTGCATAACTTAAACTCAAAATTCCATGATCACACGCTTTGCAACCATTTTTATTAAAGAAGTCCATTCTTTTTTTTAGAGCCGCTTTGAGCGTGCTGTAGTCGGTAATTTGTGTATCTGAAACCCCTCCAAGAGTTTTTATGTATTCTTCAAAGTTTGTTTTTTCAATATTAAGTACTGCATCTGGACGCCATCCAGGAAGTACTTTTGTTTTAAAAGAATCATCACATGCCAGATTAATATGACTTTCTAAATCATCAACCGGATCATCTGTTGTCACTATGGCTTCAACTTTCATTTGTTCTATTATGCCACGTACTCGTAAATTTTCATCGTTTGCTAACTGCTCATTGCAGATGTTCCATATCTGAGTTGCAGTTGCAGGATTTAGTGGTAGTCTACAACCGAAAAAGCGTTGTAGCTCAAGGTGCGCCCAATGATATACCGGATTTCCAATTGCTCTAGGCAGCACTTCTGCAAACGCTCTGAATTTTTCAATTTCTGCTGCATCTCCTGTGATGACTTTTTCGGGAGTACCATTTGCTCGCATTAATCGCCATTTGTAATGATCTCCTGAAAGCCAAGCTTCGGACAAACTTTGAAAGCGCTTGTTTTCATAAATTTGCTTTGCTTCAATGTGACAATGAAAGTCAACAATTGGCAAAGTAGCAGCAACATCATGGTATAGTTGCTTAGCTACTTTGTTCTCCAATAAAAAGTTTTCATCCATAAAAGCAGTCATATTTCATCCCTGTAAATAAAATGCCAGTTTTGATATAAATAGTAAGAAAAAATCACTAGCAAAAATGATTGTTCGTATATGCGAATAGTGTTCGTTGACTTCAAGGAAATTATACCAAACCCGATGGTATTGTCAACAACTATAACAAAAACGGTTGTTCGTATATACGAATTGTGTTCGTTGACTTCAAGGAAATTATACCATACCCGATGGTATTGTCAACAACTATTTTGTAAGAATATTTCTGAAATTTATGTGAATGGGGTGTGCTGAAAATCGCACAAAGCATTGAAGTTACTGTAAAAGCTGACACATTTATAATATGCTAGAAGCAAAAAAAGTATGCACACATGTTCCATAAGAATGATCGTAAAGCCAAAGATATCCGCTTAGGGCTGAAATTTCAACCTGCAACAGCATAGTTAAAAATGTTGAAATTTTCTGTACGCCCTAATTAGTTCTTTGTAAATATTTAGTTTTCTGTAAAACCCAGTCTCAGCGATATTTGTTTTGAGTACTCAAGACCTAGCTCAATTTCCTTATCTAAGTCTCTGTTTTCAAAGCTGCCTCCTGCAACACTGAAGCTATGTTCAACTTTTCCGTTTTGATCAAATATTGGAAATGCTACGCAATTAACTCGCTCATCATATTCAAATCTATCTAGTGCATACTTGTTTTTTATGACGTTTTTTAGTTGTTCTTTTAAGATGTTTACATCAGTAATTGAGTTTGCAGTAACTTTTGGTAGTTTGGTTGCATACATTTTTTTTTGTAGCCATTCGTTATATGCCAATATAACTTTTCCCAGAGCTGTAACTGTCACATCTGCACTGCTACCAATGTTAACCGTTGAAACAAATGTGTCTATTGGCTCGCATTTATGTAAATAGACTATGCTGTCGTTTCCTGAAAGTCTTGCAAGAAAAGCAGTGTTTTTTGTTTGTTCCGATAACTTAATTAAATAAGGCTTTGCTATGTCAACAATGCTAATATTTGACAAGTATGCATTGCCAATCAAAAAGTTTTTCACTCCGATTTTATATGTTCGAGCTCTCTCATCAGCCAGTTCAACCATTTGCCTTTTTTGCAGTGCCTGCATTATATCGCTTGTGCTGGACATAGGCATTTGTAGCTCATCAGATATTTCGGTCAGTGTGAGTTCTTTTTTTGTCGCCAGAAGTTCCAAGACATCAATTGTTCTTAGCGTAGACTTATTAATTGCCATATGCTTTTGCCCCCTGTATAATGATTTAATGGACGGTTATTTTGTTTTTGTTCGTAGCAGTTGTGAGTTTTGCATTGTAAGGTAGTATATCAGTTGTTTTTCTGTGTAGCAAGTTATAATGTGAATAGTCAATACTATTTAGACATTTTTGCTGAACACCTTAATGTGTCATGAAATGCTTTTGTGTTGACACCCAAATGGCATTTAATCCACCGTAGCAAGAATTTTCGACACGGTGGATTAAAGTATATGTTGCAAAATTCGATATTTATATTGAATAAATATCGAGCACAACGCGGGGTTGCTGTTGTGTCAACCGGAGGAAACCATGCAAGAGATTGTAATTGATGATGAATTCAAATTTCTACTCCCACCCTTAGATAAAACAACATATACATGGCTTGAAGAAAATATTTTGCAACATGGGTGCAGAGAACCCCTTGTCTTATGGGAAGGCATTTTAATTGACGGTCATAACAGATATGAGATCAGCAAGAAACATGACGTCCCGTTTAAGACAGTCAGTATGGAGTTTGACTCCAGAGAAGACGTAATTATATGGATCATTTCCACACAGGTGTCCAGGCGAAATCTAACCCCCACGCAGCTTAGTTTTTTTCGTGGTTTGCACTATATAACGGATAAAAAAGTTCAAGGAGATATAGAGCATTTTTCGCAAAATTCCCCGAAGGGTCACAGTGACCCTTCGGAAGATTTGGGGAACACAGCAGTTCGTCTTGCAGAAGAATATAACGTATCTCCAAGAACAATAAAACGCGATGCTCAAGCTGCAGCAGGCATCATAGCAATAGGCGAAACATCTCCGGAAGCAAAGCGAAAAATACTTTCGGAGAAAACGCGAATCAGTAGGAAAAAACTGCGTGAGTTGTCAACTGCCCCGGATGAAAGCATTATTGAAGTAGCTAAAGAAATAGATAGTGGAACATTTGGAAAAAGCAATTCTGCAGCGGCAAGTCCGGATGATGAACTGCTACACCTGGAAAGGGACTTCAAAAGGCTAACAACTGATTTTCGCATAGAGGTGCAAGGTCTCATAAGAAATCGCGATGTCAATGCATTAAGAGTGGCATTTAAGTCATATATTGCTACAATCGAAGATATGATTGATGGGATCTCTTAATACAACGCCCTGGCATACTTCATCCACATACGACCCAGTCTGCCTTTTCTGTTATATACCTCAACCGCAAATTTCTTTGCAAATTTCACAACATACACCCGCTCTTCCTCGGTTATTCGGTGCTGGCTAAAGCGAGCCTTCAACGCCAGCTCCTCCACATCATCCGTCACCACTGCTTTGCGACCTGACAGCTTCTCCATATATCGCCATGTATATATAACTGATGCGTTGGTGTCACTGTCTACGAAGTGCTTCGCTCTGTTGTTATACATTAAGATTCTTCGCAATACCAACACAACTATGCCCAACCCAAGTAGAAGCACCACAATAGCCACGTTTCGTAGCCATGGTGACATGATGAAGTGTTCTTCTTGATTGCCCGCACCGGGTGTAGCCGCACCATTTACGCCGTTTGGCGGATAATCAGTTGGCGGAGGTGGTGTAGGTGATGGTTGCGGAGTAGGTGTGGCATTTTCTGCCGAATGAGGTCGCGGAGGCGGCACATATGTATTGCCCGCTGACGGGGTAACTTCAAGATACAGCCACCCAACATCATAATAATACACTTCCACCCATGCGTGAGCGTTCATATCAGTAACTGTGACCGGTCTGCCTACCTCACCGGGCGAGACCCTTATAGCATAGCCACTCACAAATCTTGCCGGTATGTCCAACGAACGGAGCATCAACACCGCGGCTGTCGCAAAGTGAACACAATAACCTTCCTGCAACGATTGCAGAAAATATAGTGCAAAGTCCTCATCTTGTGGGATTGGCCCGGGCGAGAGCGTATAGCTACCTGATGACCTGACAAGTCTTCCAACTGCATCAACAATCTCTACTCGCTCTGCATCGCTATTTATCCCTGCTTGTGAAGCCATCTGTCGGAGCTCATATGCCGTATGCTCATCAATTTGCAAGTATCTGCTGCGTATATATTCACGTTCAGCATAAAGTGCAAAATCAGATGCAAGAAATACCTCCGACGGCAATAGCTCCCAAAGTTGCAAGTATCTATTGCGTATAAATTCATGTTCAGAATAATGTGCAAAATCAGATGTAAGAAAGTCCTCCGACGGCAATAGCTCCCATTCACCATACATACTAAATACTATAATACTGCCATCAGCAGCCACAGTATAGGCGATATAGTTTCCTGCAAAAACACTTATTATATCCATCGGAGTCAGAGCCAGTTCTTCCTCAACGGATCTTGCCAGCGCATGAACACTTCCTGATACATAATAAAAACGCTCCACATTGCCCAGCACATTATCATCTCTTAAAAAATCTGCAGTAAAATATGGCTGATATTGAACCGATAGCGTAAAGTCTCCGGTTCTTATTATTTCCATCTCCACTATACTCGGAGCCCTGTCAGGAAACAATGAGGCATAAAGCTCTGCAATGTATGCGGGTCTGCTTCGTGCGGCCATCTCAAGTTGCTCAAAATAATCTGGCCTATATAAGTCACTATTTCTCCAAGAACGTCCATCAAAGTGTTCCATCGAGTAGCCTCTAATATAGAATGTTCCCGGCTCGTCAACAGTTATTTCAAGCAGATTTCGATTCATCATATGTCTTCTGCCCGCATCAGCTATATTTACATTTTCTGTGTTAAATTGCCAATGTCCACCACCAAAAAGACCTATCCAACCGACGCCTGATCCGTCATTTGGAGCGAAGTTGAAAAATCTCCCAACACGTTCTATTTGCGAGGCAGCTGTCCTAAATCTATTACCAAGATCAATAATGTTTTCTTCCCTTGTATGAGTTCCATGAGGTGTTATTGCGTAAGTGAGAGTTATTATTATTGCCGCTATTAAAAAAGATGGTGTAGCTAACTGTGCTCTCTTTTTGAAGCTGTCCGGACTTATGCAACCGCTTATCAGAAGCGCAAGATATACGGCAACCAGACCCAGCAAATATATAATGTCTGCCTGTGATGTCGTTACAATAAACGTAATGAACACAACAGGCACGGTAACAGCAATCGTCGTGAAGACACTGCGTCGCAAGCAAATCGTAAAGCCCAGCATGAACGCAATAACAGCTCCAAGCGCAGCGACAAACGCTGTCGGTTCATCAGTGTAATGCGTCATTTCCATAAAGAGCACCGGAAATGGAATCCAGTGACTATATTCTGTTGTTATTATATATGCTATCCACATCCCGCCATCTAATATCGCTGTCAAATTAAAAATAATTATTGCCAGCACAGGAACAAATAACAACAATAATCCTTTTACTCTGTACTTCACAGAGACAAGTGATACTGCAACAGCACAAGATAGCCAAATAAAAACTAACACTCCCGTATTCACCACAATATCAAACGCAGATGTTAGCACTCCCAAAGTACAGAACACAGCCGTGAATGTTAGAAGTATGTTTCCACCATAAATAAGCACATTCGACACTGTGCTTTGCCTGTCTTGCTCTTGTCCGGTAAACAATGAAGTAGGTTTCAACGGACTGCCATTATTCAGTTTTTCACCCGTTGAAGGTCGTTTGTCCATTTGCTCCGGTCTCACCTTTCCAAATTTCAGTTCTCATCCGCCATATTAAATAAGAAACCAACCCAAGTTTCTAACCCCTATGTCCTACGTCCGGAGGCACCGGAAGTATCTATGCGAAACACCCACGAAAAGCGCACCGGCAACCTGCTCAGTTTGTTAATTCCTTTTACATTATCACCTAAGGTGAAACGCAGAAAATCAATCAATTCATTCTCATGCGTCACTTCGACAACTTCAGAATTTTCACATATTCTTATATAAAACGGCATTTTTCTTTTCAACAAATATCCGGAAACCCATCGAAGACGCCCCAATATTAAATCACGCTCTGCTATGTTCTTCCAAGCCATGACGTGTACAAGTCTACTATGAGGCTGTGGTATAAGCGGCTCTCTGATAAATAGCGAGTCGTACTTAGCAGAAACTTTCCAATGTATGCTCCTGACGGGATCCCCGCGTCGATATTTACGCACATCATGTTCTTCAGAAAACCCGCCTCCGGGCTTCGGACGCAAATGTGTTCCATGTTGCAGAACAATCGGATTCACAGGCTTAATCGGCAGAGGCAAAACCAGCACCGACTGCTTGATGTTAATACTGGTAGGCAACGCAAATAACCCTAGCAAACTTACAGACCAAATTCGCTTTAATGAAAACGTGATCACACCACTATGTGATGTATCTATTGCCACTTCGCGTCGTTCATTATTTTCAGGTAAGCATCTAAGTTTATATTTAACAGAAAAATCGTCTCCGTTCACGTGCATCTTCGCGACAATGCATTTGACCGGATACGATTTTTTATGTGTTGTGGTTAGTGTGAGAACTGCATACTCGTCTTTATTAAGAACAGGCGGCACAGACAGCAACATACCCTTCGTCAACATACCCGGCAAACTGGCAATCAAGTCTATAGGTGCAAGTATTAATATTAACACAAATAGAAACGATGATATCCATGGCGGGTAGAGCACAAAGAACATAAATGACACTGCAAGTGCAAGAGTATAAATAATTTGATATATTCTCATATTTTTAGTGCTTTAACAGAGTTTAATATGCTATTTAATATCTTCGAGGCAGTAATGTTTTCGTTTTCGGCACCCGGACGCAACAACAATCGATGTGCAAGGGTGTCAACAAATAGCGGTGCAATATCATTTGGCAACACGTAATCCCTACCTTGAAGATAAGCTGATGCTCTCGAAATATTTGCAAGTGCAATTGAAGCTCGCGGACTTGCACCTAACATTAGATCCGGGTGATTTCGAGTCTTGTTAATAAGCGTAACAATATAATTCAGTATTTCCGGCTCAATGTGAACTTTGTCCACATCGTCACACATTTTCACAAGCTCGTCATGTGTAACAACAGGCTCTACCAAATCAAGAAGATTATTTCCTTGCTTACGCTTGAGAAGTGATAATTCATCATCATGCCCCGGATACCCTAATGAAAGACGCACCATAAAGCGATCCATTTGCGAGTCAGGCAACAATTGCGTCCCTGCTGCACCTACCGGATTTTGAGTGGCTATGACGATGAAAGGCTGAGGAATGGCATGAGATGTGCCATCTACGGTAACCTGTCCTTCTTCCATCGCTTCGAGTAGAGCCGACTGTGTCCGACTCGTTGCACGATTTAGCTCGTCAGCTAAGAACAAATTGCACAAAACCGCGCCCTTTGTATAGTCCATCTCTCCGGTTTCTTTATTGAATACAGAAAAGCCGGTAACATCAGACGGCAATATATCCGGAGTGAATTGTACACGACTATATTCTAAATTAAGTGCTTTCGAAAAAGCTATAGCTAGCGTGGTTTTGCCCACACCCGGTATATCCTCAATAAGTATGTGACCTCTTGCCAGTATCGCTAAAAACACACGCAAAACCACTTGTTCTTTTCCAACAATGGCATTCATTACACTTTTTAAAACACGTCGTCCCGCATCATTTCCTCGCTGGGTCTTTTTCATTTATTGCTCTCCAAATTAATAATTAATCGAACACAAATCATACATTAAAAATTTACCAAACGCAAGCCTAAGCTAATCCTAAAGTTGCTTTAAATTGCACGTTGTATTCTTTTAGTTCCTCAAAAGTCACCGGCATGAAATCACATATATCCACACCTGCATTTAGTGCCCGCTCTTGGTTTCTCATATAATCATACGCAGTATTTTTCGCATTGTGAACATGGCCGTATATATGCCAGCTACCACGAAAATAACCGCTCCACTCTGCCATTGGATAATGGCAAAGAAAAATCTGCTCACTACCATGCTTGAGATAACGTATTTGATCAACGTCAGCAAACAGATAGTGGTACTCCATATTCTTTAGATAAGGGAAGTCGTGATTGCCCGCAACAAGATGCAATACGCCATTTAGTCGCTTCACAATTTTAACCGCTTCGTCAACACCGGCCCCGTCACGTCCACCATAGTACAAATCACCGACAATGTACACATGGTCATCGTTGGTTACACGAGCGTTCCAGTTGTTTATCAGTGCTTTATTCATCTCTGTGACATCTTCAAAAGGTCTGTCACAAAACTCTATAATTTCACTGTGTCCAAAATGTAAATCCGCAGTAAAAAAAATAGCCACAGAAAGCTCCACTCTTTCTTAATTTAGCCAGATCGCCAGCCAATATTGTATACGCAGATGATGACTTTATCCTACCCTAGCTATGCGTCTGCATCATCTGCAGAAACACCATTGAGATGTTGCATTTGGTTCCATTGATCCCTTGTAACCAAAATATTTCTTGGCTTTGAACCTTCAAACGGTCCAACTACGCCCATTTCTTCCATCTGGTCAACAATCCGTGCCGCCCTTGAATAACCAAGCTTTAATCTCCGCTGGAGCATTGACACTGATGCTTGTCCGGTTTCCATTATAACATCAACCGCTTGTGGCAAAAGATCATCATAATCATTTGAGCTTGAATCTCCGGATGGTTGCCCGCCTGATGTTTTCATTGCGGCAGCTTTCTCGATTTCGTTCATGACTTCTTCAGAGTATTGTGACTCTTCGTCCTTATCCTTGACCAAAAACTCTATTACATTCTCACGTTCTTTATCCGACACCCAGGCACCTTGCAGTCTCATTGGCTTTGCCGCACCTGTCGGAGAATATAGCATATCACCATATCCGACCAGTTTATCAGCACTGCTACCGGAGTCTAAAATTATGCGAGACTCCAGTGAGCTAGAGACTTTAAATGCTATTCTAGACGGGATGTTGGCCTTTATCAGTCCTGTAATAACATCTGCACGCGGGCTCTGTGTTGCAGTAATTAAATGTATTCCGGCAGCACGTCCCATTTGAGCAATTCTACATATTGATTCTTCAACATCTTTTGCTGCCACCATCATCAAGTCTGCAAGCTCGTCAATTATTACTACAATTTTTGACATTGGCTCACGCTCTTCTTCGTCTCCTTTAGTCTTGCGAGCTATATCATTATATCCCTCGATATCCCTTGCATTTGTTTCAGAGAACAACGTATATCTCTTCATCATCTCAAAGGTCGCCCATTGCAGTGCACCGGCAGCTTTCTGAGCATCTGTAACAACGGGAACAAGTAGATGCGGAATACTATTGTACGCCTTTAGTTCGACCATTTTGGGGTCAATCATGATGAAGCGAACATCTTCCGGACCCGCTTTATATAATATACTTAATATTATCGAATTGAGACAGACAGACTTACCTGATCCGGTTGTTCCGGCGACAAGCATATGCGGTAGCTTCGTTATATCTCCAACAATGGGCTCTCCGGAAATGTCCATCCCTATTGCAAAGGTTAGTTTCGACTTCGCCTGTGTGAAGTTACGTGATTCAATTACATCTCGCAAGTGAACCTTGCTAACATCTTTGTTTGGAACCTCGATACCGACTGTCGATCTGCGGTTCGGCATAGCCGCAATACGAACTCCATTTGCACCGAGGGACAGCGCAATATCATCTTCAAGGCTTGTGAGCTTGTTAAGCTTAACACCCGCTTCAAGCTCTGCTTCATATCTGGTAACCGAAGGTCCACGCGTAGTGTTTGAGATATGCACATTTACACCAAAGCTCTGAAACGCCGTTTCGAGACGCTCGGTATTTTGAACTGTATCATTATCACCGGCACGTGACAACGGCTCGCCTTGCGACAATAAGTCAAGTGGAGGAAATACGTACCCATCACTCGATACTGTCTCTCTCGGTGTAATTGGTTCTGTCTTTTTCTTTGGCTTCGCCGCCGGTTTCGGCGTTGGTGCTACCGGTGCGATTGGAGCGGGAGGTTCCGGTGTCGTTGGTGGCTCAACAAAAGCAGAAGTCTTTTCTTCTTTGATAAGAGGCATAAATGATGTGCGTTCACGACCTTTTCCCTCCATGAACGGAATATCTAAGGGCATATCCCCTTCTCTATTTACGTTTGCATCACTTGCAGTGTCGTTTATATCATCAAAATGACTTCCACCAAATACTTGATCAGGAGTTTTTACACGCGGGCCGCTATGTAACTCATTACTTTTCACATTATTGTAATCGTCTGCAAAATGGTCTGCTTGCGGATTTCCATTTTCATCAATCGGTATGTCTATTTTTTTCTTTTTCCATGATGGTGTAAGCGGGCGTCTGTAATTACGGCTTGAGCTGTCACGATAGTTTTGGTGACTCTCTACAACAGCTGTAGTTGTGTCAATGTCCTCCGCCATATGTTCAGGCTCCGGAATATACTCACGTTTTTCACGGTTGTTGAAAGTTTCGATAATTCTGGTAATTGTTACCTTAAACGAAATCATAACCAATATAAATGTTGCAATAACAATCGCTATTGGCGCTCCGATCGAGCCGAACAACAACAAAAACAACTCTGATATCGTCCCGCTTATAATTCCGCCTGACTCAAGCAGTGCACCGCTTCTCCACAGCTCGCCTATCATAGCAAATGAAAATTCGAATCTGCTCCCATCAACTACAAATATATGAACCAGCGATCCGATTATGACTGTAAGCGACAACGTACATATAGTACGAAGCTGGACCGGTCTGGCTTTATGGAATGCCAAAATCACCGCACACATTATAAGTGCCGGTGGCAGTGCATAGAAGCCGAAGCCAACAAGTCGTCTGATGAAACCTGTGAGAAACGCTATGAATATCGGTTCTGTATCGAAATATCCGATAAACGAAAATACACCCAGGATAAAGCAAACTAAAGCCATGATCTCGCGACGGCGAGGTGACTTGGATGTGTTGTCAGTCTCCGCTTTTGTGCGAGAGCTTGCACTGGTATTCTTTTTTGTTGAAGAGTTTGTTGATGTCTTCTTTTTTCTGCTAGTTCGAGCCATCTGTCACCTCTGATGTTTTGGTGTGTTGCATATTATATTAAATACTAAATGAAGAAAGACCAGATAATTGTAATCAAACCGATACCCCAACAGTAATATGCAAAATTCCCTAGTTTTCGCTTCGCCACAATTCGCCTAAGTATCTGAATTGCGAAAAAGCCAAAGACTGCTGCTACGACGAATCCTACTAAATATGCAGGCAAGTATGCAAACGACGCACCCCCGCCAAAAGCTCTGAAAATCGACATAATGGTCGCTCCCATTACAGCAGGTACGGAAAGCAGTAACGAAAATCTTACCGCAAATGATCCGGTTAAGCCACGTGCAAGTCCAACAGAAATTGTGGTTCCTGAACGCGACAGACCCGGCATGACTGCAACAGCTTGTGCTAATCCGATAATAATGGCGTCAGTTAGGGTCATTGTCTTATCAGTTTTCTTACCCTCTTTAATGTATCTGTTTGTCACAAACAAAATTAATCCGGTAACTATCAGCGCAAACCCAATAAATAATGGTTCGGTAAACAATTGATATGCCGGTATAAATGCCATCGGAATCAAAGGCAGTGTGCCTACAATAACGAATAGTAACGCTCTGCCGGGTGCTTTTAGTGCCACCGGCTCATCAGAATTCGAATCTGATTTTCGTCGCAAATACTCTACACCATCGCGAAGCATTTCTTTTATATTTTTTCTATAAACGGCAAAGATTGCTATGAGCGTACTAAAATGTAGCAAAATATCGAACAGCAGATGCTCCCCTTCGTAGTCTCCATCCCTGAAGAGATTTTGTAATATTGCTACATGTCCCGAACTAGAAATTGGTAAGAACTCTGCAATCCCCTGAATCAGCCCCAGCAATAGCGCTAACCAAACAAACATGGTGAACCCCTCTCATCATAATATAAATGAGCACCTCTATTTTGAGAGTTCTTCTAACTCTTTTGCTACATCAAGACGCGGGAAGATTATCTCTCCCTTGGTAACTGTTACCGTCTTTGTCAGTTCGCCGAATGCTACTGCTGTATCGTATGATGTTACAGAGTCTGTCGCACCAATCTGTGAGAAAATCTTCTCACATGATTCCGGCATAAATGGCGTAAGCAATATTGTACAAACTCTTATCGTCTCCAACAGATTGTACAGCACTGCTGCAAGGCGTGAATGGTTTGACTCATCCTTAGCAAGTATCCAAGGTGTTGTTTCATCAATATACTTGTTTGCACGGGACGTGACTTTAAATACATCCGCAAGTGCATTTTGAAACGCATATTTCTCCATATTAGCTTCATATGACTTTTGCAACCCGTTCGCTAATGCAATCAACTCATCATCTTCAGGAGCGTTAAGATGCTCTGCCGGCAATGTGCCGCCGAAGTATTTGTCAACCATCGCAACTGTACGTGAAACCAAGTTCCCAAGATCATTTGCCAAATCAGAGTTTATACGCGTAAGGAACAGCTCATCTGTGAAGTTCCCATCTGTACCGAACGTAAATTCACGCAATATGAAAAATCGCAGTGCATCAACGCCATAGCGTTCTGCACGCAAGTACGGATCTTTAACGTTGCCCTTTGACTTGCTCATCTTATCGCCGTCAAACAACAGCCATCCATGACCATAGACATTCTTTGGAAGCGGCACATCAAGTGCCATCAGCATTGCTTGCCACAGTATTGAATGTAGTCTTACAATTTCTTTTCCAACGAAATGCACATCACATGGCCAGTATTTATCAAAATCATTATATTTGTCATTGTTATAGCCAAGTGCCGTAATATAATTACTCAGTGCATCAACCCATACATACACGACATGGTCCGTGTCAAAATCAACCGGAATCCCCCACTTGAACGATGTGCGTGATACGCAAATATCTTCAAGTCCGGGTTTCAGGAAGTTGTTGACCATCTCATTAACTCGTGTTGATGGCTCAAGATAACTTGATATCAGTTCTGTAATCTTGTCAGCATATTTTGATTGACGGAAGAAATACGCCTCTTCTTCGGCATCCGTAACTTCACGCCCGCAGTCAGGACAATTGCCGTCCGTAAGTTGACTCTCTGTCCAGAATGACTCGCACGGTGTGCAGTAAAGACCTTTGTAGACGCTTTTATAGATGTCGCCTTTTTCATAGAGAGTACGAAAGATTTTTTGTACCGCCTCCATGTGATAGTCGTCCGTCGTCCTAATAAATCTATCATACGAAATGTTCATCAGCTTCCAAAGTTCAATTACTCCACCCTCGCCACAAACAATTTCGTCTACGAACTCTTTCGGCGTAACTCCTGCAGCTTTAGCACTTTCTTCAATTTTCATGCCATGCTCGTCAGTTCCTGTAAGAAACATGACATCATAACCACGCATTCGCTTATATCTCGCCATAGCATCAGCAGCCACAGTGCAATATGTATGCCCTATGTGTAGCTTGTCAGACGGATAATAAATTGGTGTTGTGATGTAAAATGTTTCTCTTCCCATGGAGTTCTCCTTACTTGTTGGTTGATTATCCCACCAATTATATCACAATATCGTAAAAAATAAACCCCTTGTTTTATTGACAACACATACCTTTAATATATATAATACCCTTTGTTGCACAGATATTGTGACACGGAGGAACATATGTTAAAAAACACTGACAAAACAATGGATAAAATTACCGCACTCTGCAAGGGCAGAGGATTTGTCTTTTCCGGAAGTGAAATCTACGGAGGACTTGCCAACTCGTGGGACTATGGTCCCCTTGGAGTCGAACTAAAGAACAACATCAAAAGTGCATGGTGGCAGAAGTTTGTTCGAGAAAACCCGCATAATGTCGGTCTTGACTCGGCAATACTTATGAATCCCAAGATATGGGAGGCCTCTGGTCATGTCACCACGTTTAACGACCCCTTAATTGATTGTAAAGGATGCAAGATGCGTCATCGTGCCGACAATCTCGTTGAAAACTGGAACGTTGAGCACGACATAACGAATGTAACTGTCGAGTCAATGGATGAGGACACTCTGCTTGCATACATCAAAGACAACAATGTTGTATGCCCTCATTGTGGCAAATCTGACTTCACAGATATCAGAAAGTTCAACTTGATGTTCAAGACTTTCCAGGGTGTCACCGAAGATACAGCAACACAGATATATCTGCGCCCGGAAACAGCACAAGGTATTTTTGTTAACTTTAAAAATGTCCAGCGTACAACACGAAAGAAGATACCTTTTGGCATAGGTCAAGTGGGTAAGTCGTTTCGTAACGAAATAACTCCCGGCAACTTCATATTCCGTACCCGTGAGTTTGAACAATTAGAGCTTCAGTTCTTCTGCAAAGAAGGAACCGACCTCGAATGGTTCGACTACTGGCGCACATTCTGTCATGAATGGTTACTTTCTATCGGCTTACGTGATGAGAACATTCGTCTACGTGATCATGGAAAAGAAGAGCTTTCCCACTACGCAAGAGCAACCACAGACTTTGAGTTTATGTTCCCGTTTGGTTGGGGTGAGCTTTGGGGTGTGGCCAATCGTACCGATTATGACCTCAAAGCACATCAGGAACATTCCGGCGAGAGCATGGAGTATTTTGACCAAGAGTCCAACGAAAAATTCATCCCATACGTTATTGAGCCGTCACTTGGTGTTGACCGCCTGATGTTATCTGTTCTGGTTGATGCATATGACGAGGAACTTGTGGATGCAGAGAAAAACGATACACGTGTAGTACTTCGTCTGCACCCTGTCCTGGCTCCGATTAAATGTGCTGTTTTGCCACTGTCCAAGAAGCTTTCTGAAAAGGCAGAAGAAGTAGCAGCCGATCTGCGCAAGTGCTTTGCTGTTGACTTTGATGAAACAGGCTCAATCGGTAAGCGATATAGAAGACAAGACGAAATAGGCACACCGTTTTGCATTACATACGACTTTGAGTCTGAAGAAGATGGCTGTGTAACTATTCGCGAAAGAGATTCAATGGCCCAAGAACGCATTGCGATATCTGATTTAAAAGATTATTTATCAAAAAAGCTGGAGTTTTAGGTTATTAAATAATATACAGACTTAGAAAGGAACGGTAATTCATATGAATATTGAGAAAGACACAAATGACTTAAGGGTTGTGGCAGAGGAGATTCGTCTCGTCACACTACAAACATTTGCACATCTCGGCTTTGGTCATGTCGGCGGTGCAATGTCGATCATTGAGACGCTCGCAGCACTCTATGGCGGCGAAATGAAATTCGACCCTAAAAACCCTGATTGGGAAGAAAGAGACAGACTCGTTATGTCAAAAGGGCATGCCGGACCCGCCCTGTATGCCACACTCAGCTTGCAAGGCTTCTTCCAAAAAGATGTACTGCTTCAACTTAACCAAGGTGGCGGTTGTCTGCCGAGTCATTGTGATATGCATAAGACAATCGGCATTGATATGACAACAGGTTCTTTGGGACAAGGAATCTCTACTGCAATAGGACTTGCCCTCGGCAGTCGCTTGAACAATATTGATAATCACACATACCTCATACTAGGTGATGGCGAATGTAACGAAGGTCAGATTTGGGAAGGTGCAATGTTCGCCGCACATCATAAAGTGGGCAATCTAATTACATTTGTTGACTGGAACAAGCAGCAACTTGACGGCTATACGAAAGACATCTTAGATATGGGCGATATCGCTGAAAAATTTATAGCCTTCGGATGGCACACACAGACCGTTGACGGGCATGACCCCAACAAAATAAAAGCAGCGATTGTTAACGCAAAGAAAAATACAGATGCACCAAGCGTAATCGTTTTAGACACTGTTAAGGGGAATGGATGCGCATTTGCTGAAAACATTGCCGCCAACCACCATATGAATTTCTCAAAAGAAGATATTGATAAAGCAGTTGAAGTCGCGTCAGAAAAGCTCGAAAAAGTACGCGAACTAGCTAAGAAAGGTTAAGGGGGTATGAAAATGTTTACAACACATGATACTTTTGAAAAGAACCCCAAGATGATGCGTGAAGTCTATTGTGACACGCTAATTGAACTTGCACTCGAAAACGAGGATATCATGGCTCTTGACGCTGACCTCGTGAGTTCATCCGGAATGAAGCCATTTTTCCAACGCTTTCCGGACAGAGCCATTAACTGTGGTGTAGCAGAAGCTAATATGATCGGCATTTCTGCCGGACTGTCTGCAATGGGTAAAATTCCATTTGCACACTCTTTCGGATGTTTTGCAACTAGACGCGTCTGTGATCAAATCATGATATCAGCGGCTTATGCATTGCAAAACGTTCGCATTATCGGCTCGGACCCCGGTGTGACCGCTGCTTATAATGGCGGAACACATATGCCATTTGAAGATATGGGTGTTTTACGCTCAATACCAAACATCACATTACTTGAGCCTGCGGATAATGCTACACTTGAAGATCTAGTCAGACAACTGGCTGTTGAAAAAGGCGTGTTTTATCTTCGTATGGCAAGAAAGAACACAGTTTCAATTTATAAAGATGGCTCAACATTCCAAATTGGACGCGGAAATACAGTTGCAGACGGAACCGATGTCACTGTCTTTGCAAGTGGTATCATGGTGCACGAAGCACTCAAGGCCGCTGAAGCTCTTAAAGCTGATGGCATTTCTGCAAGAGTTGTCGATATGTTCACATGGAAGCCAATTGATGCAGAGCTTGTCGAAAGTTGTGCACGTTCTACCGGTGCATTTGTAACCGCTGAGAACCACAACATTGTAGGTGGTCTCGGTTCTGCTGTTGCTGAAGTTGCTGCGAAGGTTTGTCCGGTTCCAATCGAAATGGTGGGAGTAAAGGATAGATTCGGTCAAGTTGGTACTGAAGATTTCTTGCGCAATGAGTATGAGCTAACTGCTGCAGAAATAGTTGCCGCCGCAAAACGCTCCATCAAGCGTAAGGGGAAATAGAGTAATTGCTTTTAATACGCCCATGGTAGGCTGAACACACTTTTAATTCCCCTCCTTGGAGGGGTGCCCGAAGGGCGGGGTGGTTAAACGAGGTTTAATATTGAGCTATAAACAACTTCTTACCAAAATAGATCAAAGCTTAAAAGCAAATGAACAGGTTGTCGTTACCATCGATGGCATGTCTGCGGCCGGGAAGTCTTCCCTCGCAGCATTACTTAAAGAAGCATATGGCTGCTATGTAATCTCCTTAGATTCATTCTTTTTAAGGTCGGAGCAAAGAACACCTGAACGCTTGGCGAAGCCGGGCGGCAACATTGATTACGAACGATTTCTTGAAGAAGTCCTTATGCCTCTCAGGGCAGGAGCACCATTCGCTTATAGACCATTCGATTGCAGCGTAATGGACTTTAGTGACCCAATATATGTTGATAAACACCCTCTGACCATATTGGAGGGTGTTTACAGTATGCATCCGTACTTCGCCCAAAGTTGCAATTCAAACGCCGTAAATGACATTAGTGTGTTTTTGAAAATCGATGAAGCTACACAGCATGACAGGCTAATTAAGCGCAATCCGGCTTTGTTTGACAGATTCATCAACGAATGGATCCCTATGGAAAACACATATTTTGAGCATTTCAATGTTGCAGAAAAGTGCAATTTTGTGTTGACGCGGAAACAAAACAGCAACAAAACTCTTGCATAAAACAACAAACTATTGTAAAATAACTCGAATAGGTTACAGAGGTAAGTCTCTATAGCCTATACGCATATCCAAACTATCCATATTGTGAAGGGGTGAGCCTTTGACAAAGTATGTCATAAACGGCGGAAAACCATTACATGGCGAAATTGAAATCAGTGGTGCCAAAAACGCTGCTGTTGCTATAATCCCGGCAGCACTTATGGTTGACGGTGTATGTAGAATTGAAAATATTCCGGACATTTCCGATGTTAAGATACTTCTGCAAATACTCAAAGAAATGGGTGCAAAATTACGCTCTGTTGACAAAAGAACTCTCGACATCGACTGCTCACGTGTTGGCACATCACACGCAACATTTGACACAATGCGCCGGATCAGAGCGTCGTACTATATCATAGGTGCTCTACTTGGACGTTTCGGTAGAGCTGATGTCGCTATGCCCGGAGGATGTAATTTTGGTGGTGTACGACCAATCGACCAGCATATTAAAGGCTTTACAGCAATGGGTGCAGACGTAAAAGTCCGAAACGGCATTGTTACAGCCGTGACAGATGACGGACTTCAGGGTGCACATGTATATCTGGACGTTGTGTCTGTCGGTGCAACAATCAACGTAATGCTCGGTGCCGCACTCGCAAAAGGCATGACAATCATCGAAAACGCCGCTAGAGAGCCACATATCGTGGATTTGGCTAACTTCCTAAACTCCATGGGTGCTGATATTCGCGGAGCAGGCACAGACGAAATTAAAGTTCGCGGAGTCTCTCGTATGACAGGTGGATTTTACTCTATCATTCCTGACCAAATTGAAGCCGGCACATATATGGCAGCAGTTGCAGGTGCAGGCGGAAGAGTTGTTATAAAGGATGTAATACCTAAGCATCTTGAATGTATTTCAAGCAAACTTCGCGAAATTGGTGTTACTGTTATTGATATGGAGGATTCCGTCATTGTTCAAAGAGACGGTCCGCTCAAACGCACTCACATAAAAACCATGCCATACCCCGGATTTCCAACCGATATGCAGCCTCAAATGTCAACCGTGCTCTGCCTTGCTGAAGGAACAAGCACAGTAATGGAAGGCGTCTGGGACAACAGATTTAAGTATGTCGATGAACTGGCAAAAATGGGTAGTTCCATACGTGTTGACGGCAGAACCGCCATAATTGAAGGTGTTCCATACCTTACCGGCGCACCCATTAAGGCAAGCGACTTGCGTGCCGGAGCTGCCTTGGTTATTGCGGGACTTGCTGCACACGGCAAAACCGTTATTGAGGGTGTCGTATATATCGAGCGAGGCTACGAGAAAATGATTCAGAAGCTAACCGGTCTCGGTGCAGATATAAAGGTTATATTTGAACGCAACGAACCCAGGTACAGAAAGAAAATCGTTTAATAATTATTTTTCATGTTTTGTTTTGAAAAAGGTCGACACTTCGACCTTTTTTCTTTACAAACACGTAAATTTTATATAAAATGCGATTAAATATAAAAAGGTTGGAATAGACAGTTTTGGAAAAAAATAAACTAAGCACAAGAAAACAAATTCTGCTGTACGGCTCCGCATTTGTTGCTGTGTTTCTCTGGGCTTCGGCATTTCCGGGCACAAGATATGCATTGAACTACTATAGCCCGGTCTCATTGATGGTTATGCGATTCGTCACAGCATCCATAACACTCGTTATTATCGGCATCATAAAGAAAATAAGACTCCCAAAGCTTAAAGATATCCCTATGTTTATAGCCAGTGGAATGTCCGGTGTCTTCTTGTATTCATTTCTGTTCACAACCGGGTCCGTGAGCGTTTCTGCCGGAGTCAGCAGTTTCATCATTGCATCATCACCAATTTTCACAATGATTTTCTGCCGAATTTTCCTAAAAGAAATCGTAAAGCCAATATGCTGGATTGGAGCTGTCGTCAGCTTCATAGGCCTTGCCGCAGTCACACTTACTCAAGCTACAGAATTTTCCCTTGACATCGGACTAATGCTCGTCATTTGTGCCGCCGTTTGCTCCGGAATATACAGCGTTATAATGCGTGTATTAACTAAGAAATATACCGCACTTGAAGCAACTACATACACAATAATAGCGGGCTCAATTGGCACATTGCTGTTTTTGCCAACCGCAATTCAAGAAATCCCCAATTCCAATCCGGTTGTAAACTTAGTCGTTGTCTTCATGGGCATATTTCCCGCCGCTATAGCATACTTGACTTGGAGTTACGCACTGGCAAAAGCCACTAAAACAGCCCATGTCACCGTGTTCTCGTATCTTATCCCGTTCATGTCGGCATTGCTCGCCTTTGTTTGGCTGGGAGAAACTCTTTCGATGTTCGCACTTATTGGAGGCATTGTGATAATATTTGGCATGATATTAACAAACATGTTCGATAGGGATTCCATGAGTGAGTAGCAGTCCCACCGTTTTACAGAAGGAAGGAGAAATCTAATTGAAAACATTCATCGACAAACTACTGCGAAACCCTATCACGTTTGAGATCACCTCAATATTCGTTTATGCTTTCTATTGCTTAGTCTTTGCTATTGCATCAATTCCATCCGTTTTCATTATATATAGCGGATCAAAAATACTTGACAGTAGCTTTTTGACCTTCTTGGCATTTGCCTTAGTTTGTTTTCTCGCGTTCTATGTATTTTTAATATGCGCGTCTATTTTCGTTGGATTTGTCGAACGCTTGCTTACATTAGGATTTAAGCCTGGTGCATACTCTCCCGGCTCTCCGGTTTTTATGCGCTGGTTGGTGTATTCCGGACTTCACCTTTGGCTTGTAAATCTGGTCCTCCCATTCTTACGCGGTAATAACTGGATTAAAATATATTTGAGAGTTGCAGGAGCCAAAGTCGGCAAAGAAGTTTTCGTAAATACAAAGGATATTTTCGACGCCTATTTGCTCGAAATAGGTAACTCCGTAGTCATAGGTGGAGAAGCTTTTTTGAATTGTCATCTATTTGAACACGGACATTTGAATCTTGGCAAAATTGTAATTGGAGATGGAGCGACCATCGGCGCCTGTGCTTATCTTACCCCCGGAGCTCATATCGGAAAAAACAGTGCCGTCGGTATGTATACATATTTGCGACGCGGAACCGAGGTCGGCGACGGAGAAACATTAATGACTCCGCCGGGAATGACCATCAGACAAATTGTGAAGCTAATGCGAGATAATAAGAAGTAGCATATAGTTCACACTAATCACCAAATGTATAAATTTTATAAAAAACTAAAGTTGTTCAGCATTAGTTCCGATAACACGTCTGTGAGAATATTGTGCACAGTCAAAAAAGACGACGCACATATTATCGAATCAGCTTAAATCAGGGGGACAGCATATTGAGCATTAATGTAAATAATTTCGACAACAAGAGTGCTTATCTTAAGGCTGCGTTGCTTTCAGGCAACGGGAGCTTAGAGTCAAAAGTCGAATCGTTCACTAACACATTTACAACCCATGCCCTAAAAGAGAAGCCAACACTCATTGCTGACGTGCCTGTCATCAGAAATGAGAAAAAGCTAATTATGAATAAACTGTTGGAAAGTTTCATACTTGAAAGCGAAGCACGACGTATTGGGCTGGTAAACAAAAGAGTTCGTAATGACGAGGAATCTTTCGATACACTTGGACAATGCATTGATATCGCCAGACGAATTCTACGCGGCGAAGAGGTCGCCGATGAAGAAACGGCTCTCCTTGAGGAACAGTTTCCGGAACTATTTTTTGATCAAGCTACAATAAGCGATGACATTGTCGATGAAGACCGAGAGAATTTCTTAGAGGAACTGGAGCTCATTACAAGCAACTCACAAAATAGCGAAAATTATTTAACAGTTACAAATGCAAGCACAAGTATAAAAGAGACAACGCTTATCGACGATGACACCTCTATAGATACTCTCGCATAACTTCGCAAGTTTAGATTTCCCGAAATGCAACTCACTTTGATGATTGAGTTGCATTTTTTGACATTTCGACATCGTTACATTCATCATTTGACGCACTTCATGTACATTTGGCAACGTTAACTGTTGCATTGGCACCTGCAAAGCACAGCTACCTTACGAAAATTTTGCAAAGACCTTACAAAAAATTTGCAAAAATATTGAAGATTTTACATATAAAATATTGTAGATTTTACTAAAAAGCTGTATAATCACTTTTAACACCATAAATTATAGTTTTGAGAGGGCGAAAAATATGAAAATATCCATTAAAAAAATCTTGGTATTGATCACACTCATCGCAGTTTTGGTAGTGGCACTAACCGCTTGCGGCGACTCATCGGAAACAGGTGGCGCAAATGGAGACCGCATCCAAATCGAATACTGGCACGTGAACTCTGAAGTTTTCGGCGGTCCCGCTGTTGAGACAATGATTGAACAATTCAATGAAAGTCAAGACCGCATCGAAGTTATCGGACGCTTCAACGCAGACATGTACAGAGGCCTTATCAGCAACTTGCAGGCTGAAGTAGCTGCAGGTCGATTCCCGGCAGTCGTTCAAGTAGGTTGGGCGATGATTGACTATTTCGACGCAAACTTCCCGCACATTGAACCACAGGCAGTAATTGACGAGCATTTCCCTGAAGACGCAACTTTCATCGCAGACAACTTCCTGCCCAGTATGTTGGGTCTGGCAAATACTCGTGATGGCCGCCTGATTGGTCTACCTTACGCAGTCAGCACTCCTGTCATGTTTATCAACCGCGACCTACTAATCGAAGCGGGCCTAGACGAGAACGGTCCCCAAACATGGGAAGAAGTAGACGCATTCGCTCGCCAAATTCGCGATGTCACCGGACGCTTCGGTCTATATATACAAGAACCGGCTGATAGCTGGGCAACTCAAGCTCTATTAGAAAGTAACGGTGCACGAATTCTTGAGTACAACAACGGTCTCTTTGAGGCAAACTTCGCTACACCGGAAGGAATTCACGCTTTTGAAGTCTACGCAAGCCTGGTTCTTGATGGAGCCGCATTGCATATTAGCTGGGATGACGGCGTAAACGCTTTTGCAGCCGGCGAAGTTGGAATGTTATTTACAACAATCGCAAGACGTCAACAGCTACAAAACACAGCAGACTTTGATCTCTTCGCAACCATGTCTCCCATATGGGAAGGTATGCCACGAAGAATTCCGGCCGGCGGTTGTATGCTATCGATCCTAGCACAGACACCGGAAGAGCAAGCTGCAGCATGGGAATGGATGCGTTTCCTTTATTCACATGAGAGTGTTGCAGAGTGGACAATGGGCACAGGCTTCATTCCTCCAACCAGTGGTGCGTTAGACAATAGTCAACGCCTACAGGATTTCCTTGCAGAAAATGACATGATGACCCCTGCAATCGAACAACTACCCGGCGTTGTACCATGGGCTGCTTTCCCAGGAGATGCAGGACTGCAAGCAGAGCAGCTAATGCTCGACAAAAGAGAGCGAATTTTAGGTGGACACCAAGAAGTAGCGGAGGCTCTGCTCGAAGCGCAGACTGCCATTAACGAAATATTGAACTAAAACAAAAATATTGAATTAGAGCAATATTTTTGCTTGAACTGAAGTTCAGAATATGATATGCTCCCCTTGCAAAAGCATTTAGTTTTCGCAGGGGGGCATCTCTAATAAAAATTCTAGGTAATGGGAGACTATCATAATGCTAGCAAAGTTAAGAGAACATAAGTATATACTATTCTTACTGCCAACTTTTATATTGTTCGGTACTTTTATGTTTTGGCCATTAATCCGCGCCTTTTATTTGAGTTTTTTTGACTGGAACATGATGCCTTGGATAACAATGGATTTTGTGTGGTTTGATAACTACATCTCAATATTCAGCGACCCAATAATGCTCCGTGTCATGCGAAACACTTTCATTTACATCCTCGTTTTGTTGGCACTGAACTTTGTAATGCCCTTCGTACTCTCATTTGTACTAGAGACTGTAATAACTCGATTCAAAAACGTATTCAAGCCTATGCTATTTATCCCCAGTATCTTGTCATTGGTGGTTGGCTCAATGATCTACTCTTGGATTTTGAACCCAATTATTGGTCCTGTAGCTCATATTTTAGACTGGTTTGGAGTTGGGATGCCCGTGTGGTCCAGAACCCAGGGTTGGGTAATCGTTGTTATTAGTATTATAACTACCTGGAAAGTCTTTGGTTATAACTTCATTGTCTTGCTTGGCGGCATTTCCGGTGTGCCCGGAGAAGTTATTGAGGCCGCCAGACTAGATAATATCCCGTTGCATAAGATCTTCCTCAATATTATAGTGCCTATGAGCAGTGCCGTTGCAATGTATGTTTTTATCATGACCATTGTACAGGGAATGCAGTTCGTATTTATCCCAATTCATGTACTCACTCAAGGGGGGCCGGACTGGCATAGCTCGAACTTAATTTATCAGTCATATCACGAGGCTTTTGTCGTGTTTAATACCGGTCGCGCTTCTGCCCTTTCGATTTTGACTCTGTTATTATTCGGTCTTCTATTGTGGTTACAATTAAAATTTGTGGAAAAGGGTGCTTACTATGAGAACTAATACAAAAACTCGTGTATTTTGGTATGCCATCTTTATCCTGTTCGGATTGATGATGATATATCCGATCTTCTTTGCAATATCAAACTCATTTAAAACATTGAGTGATGCAATTAACTCTATCTTAGACCTAATCCCAAGAGCACCGACTTTGGACAACTATCTCTTCCTGTTCACGAGATTGGATATTCTGCGGATTACCGGCAACACGTTCCTAATTGCTACCGCTGTTACCGTATTTAAACTTTTAACCAGTATGTTCGCTGCATACGCATTAGTGTTTTTTGATTTTAAATTTAAGAATTTAGTTTACTTTATTCTTATTTCAACTATCTTTATTCCATTTACAGTAACAATGATTCCGAACTTTCTCACCATATCACGATTAGACCTCATCGACAATCCGATTGGTGTTATTTTGCCTCAACTGGCGGATGCCCTTGGAATCTTCCTTATGCGACAAAGTATGCGCATGATACCAAAGCCTTTGATCGAATACGCACGAATGGAAAAACTCGGACACCTACGAATTATGAAAGACATCGTTATGCCACTAATTAAACCGGCAATCATCTCTACCGGTATTATCTTTTTCATCAACTCGTGGAACGAATTTGTTTGGCCAATGCTCATATTGCGAGCAAACGAGCAATTCACCCTTCCTTTGGCACTACAAATGTTCATAAGTGCAGAAGGTGGAAGTGACTTCACCTATGCTATGGCATTGTCCGTGTTGAGCATGGTTGTACCATTGGCACTATTCTTCATTTTCCAAAAACATATAATCAGTACCTTCATATCATCCGGTATTAAGGGTTAAAGAAAGGAATAGCCATAATTTATGAGTACCATACGATTTGATAATGTGTCAAAATACTTTGACAAAGTCCGTGTATTAGAAGATTTGAACTTGGATGTTCGCTCCGGTGAACGTCTGGTCCTCCTTGGCCCGTCAGGTTGTGGTAAGTCTACCATCCTGCGTTTGATTGCCGGACTTGCTGATGTTACTTCCGGTGATATCTACTTCGATGACAAGCGAGTCAATGATATTTCTGCAGGTGACAGAAATGTTGCCATGGTATTTCAGAATTACGCCCTATACCCCCATATGAGTGTTAAGCGTAATGTCATTTATGCTCTACAAGCACATAAAGTAGACAAAGCGGAAATCGAAGCCAGAGCCGAGGAAGCTCTCACAATGCTGCAGTTGGACGGACTGGAAGAGCGGAAGCCAAAAGAGCTTTCAGGTGGACAGAGACAGCGTGTCGCTCTTGCTCGTGCAGTTGTAAAACGTAGTAACTTCTTCTTACTGGACGAACCATTGTCAAACTTGGACGCACAACTAAGGCACCATGCTCGAAAAGAGTTGCTCAAAATCCATGAAAGCTTTGGTCAAACTTTTATATATGTAACACATGATCAAGTTGAAGCTATGACTCTCGGCCATCGAGTAGCTTTAATGCACGACGGCAGGTTGCAAATGATTGACACACCGACGAACTTATTCAATCGCCCGGCAAATGTGTTTACCGCCAAGTTCATCGGCTCTCCCTCCTGTAATACAGTTGACGCAGTTTATAGAGATGGAAAACTTCACGTCGGCGAAAATTCTATTGAGCTCAATCCTCAATGGACTTCACTAATTGAAAAAGCAGACACAAGAGAGTTTGTTTTTGGTCTTCGTCCGGAACATATCGTCCTCACTGCGGAACCACAAGAGGGTTCTGTCGGAGCAAAAGTTCAGTACACCGAAGACTACGGCAGTCAAACAGGAATGTACTTCAGTTTCGGAGGCGAAGAGTGGGTTGTAATGAGCTCTAGCTATCATTTTAACAAAGGCGATACTGTCTATTTCACACCTGATCTCAACAAAGTACATATTTTCCATAGAGAAACCACAAATTCAATCGGTTATCCGGACGACGTGGTATAAGCGTATGAATTTTGCACTTAGTACAATTATGTTCCCACCGCCTGAACTTGCAAAGTCACTTGACTATGCACGCGAGCTGGGTATAGAACTTGAAATATTTCCAATGTGGCATGATCCGGCTTTCGGTGAGTTTATCACAACACATTTATCGGATTTGCGAGGCATTGCTTCATCGTTTCATGAGCAATATCACTTCTGTGACCATTCCTTTGCACGTGGTACAAAGGAACACAAAGACGCGTTTAACTACTGCCGCAAAACATTCGAAGCCGCAGTAGAGGTCGGTGCCGAAAGCATCGTATTCCACCATAATAATCGACTCGTATCCGCATCAGAAAAAGCAGATATGATAAAACACTCTACAGAAAGCTTACACGAGATGAACGCTCTCTCTGCAGAGTATGGAATTCCATATGTGGTAGAAAATGCCGGTGTAATTCCCGTCGGTAACCTGTTGTTTGATGAAGACGAGTTTATAGCTCTATTCGACACAATCCCCAATAATTGCTTACTTGATATAGGTCATGCACACTGTAATGACTGGGATCTTTCACGCGTTATTTGGGCACTAAAAGACAAAATCGTGGCATATCACGTCCACGATAATGATAGAACCAACGATGGGCACAAAATGCTTGGATACGGCACACTTGATACAGAGCAATTTATGCAACTGTATAATGCACATACACCTAATGCACAGATTATTCTAGAATATTCGGAAGGCGCAGAAATCACACCTTCCGATTTAGTCAAAGAGATGGCGTTGCTTAGAAGTTATTCTTAAACGTTTTTTCGCCCTGTTAAATTTATCCTCTTGTCAAAGAAAATATAAATTTTGTTATTCCGCCGGTGCTGGTAACAAAAATATCTTCATTATGATTATCTAAAATCATTTTGACTATGTAGAGCCCAAGCCCAACACCATCGCGATCAGCACTTCTGGCTTTGTCCGCTTTGTGGAATCTTTCAAAGATATGCGGCAAATCATCGGGAGAGATTGTTTTACCCTGGTTGGTCACTGAAACATATACTTTTGGTCCCCTTACCCACAACTCAATACTTATAACTCCGCCGGGATTCGAAAACTTAATTGCATTGTCTATTAAGTTAAACACAACCTGTGTTATTGAGTCTGAATTCCCGCGTGTCATGATTTTTTCTTCAGGTAACTCTGCTTCAACGCCGAGTTTCTTTTTTTCTATTTTGCCATAAACGCTAAGCAACGCAAGTCTTACAACTTCCGATATATCGAAGCTATTTTCCAGAGGCGAGCCCTCTCCCTCTGCTTGAAGCGTTGATATGTCAAACATTGTTTGTACAAGTCTTGATAATCTTTTCGTTTCTGATGATATTACTTTCAAATATCGCTTTTCATTCTCTTGAGGTATTGTTCCGTCTAGTAGCCCCTCTGCGAAGCCGGATATTACAGTCATTGGGGTTTTAAGCTCATGTGAGAGATTTGCAACAAAGTCACGCCTAAGTTGTTCAGAGCTCTCAAGAGAGTCAGCCATTACATTAAACGCTTCAGTTAGTTGCCCTATCTCATCTTGCCTTTTCCTGTTATGAACACGCACGCTGAAATCTCCACGTGCAAAGCGTCTCGCCGCACTTGCCATCTCGTATAATGGGTCTGCTTGCTTTTTTGTCGCAATGAATGATATTGTAAATGTGAGAACCATTACCCCAAGTGTTATGATAACAAAGAGGCTGTAAAATTCGTGCCACTCTCGTTGAAATGTAGATATATCACTGGTTACGAACAAATACCCAAATATGCGCATTTCTCCATTCACATTCATATATAAGGGCGTACCTGTAACTTGACGTCTATCGGTATGAATTAGGCCCACAGTTGACCGCATTACACCCCTGTCTTCTTCAACTACAAATTGCAGCACACTATCGGGCACAGCTTTACCTATGTTGACCAAAGTTCTGTTTGAACATGACTGAACAATGCCGTTTGCATCCGTAACAAAAACATCAAATCCCGTCACACCGGATACCGCAGTTATCCACATTCTAACTTCCAAGTCATCAAGATTTACAGCGTGGTGCAGATGCTGCATACTAATATATCTTGCCAGTTCATTTAACGTAGAAACCATCATGGTTCTCTTATCCGACACAGTACGTCTGTAACTAATCAGTGTAGAAAGCCCACCCAGAAGCGAAAAACTCAAAACTACAGTTAATGCCGTGGCAATAAATATTCTTAAATAAATACTTTTCTTCATAATAGTTTAATTAATTTTCATCAAACAACTCAAACTTATAGCCCACTCCCCAAACTGTTTTAAGTGCCCATTTTTTGCTTACATTTTCAAGTTTTTGACGCAGTCGCTTAATATGAACATCTACTGTACGTGAGTCACCAAAATAGTCAAAGCCCCAAACTTCGTCCAGTAATTGATTACGTGTATATACTCTGTTTGGCGTTGATGCAAGGTGATATAAGAGCTCCATCTCCTTAGGCGGAGCCTCTACACGCTTTCCCTTAACGAATAACTCGAATGAGTTCATGTTAACAACAAGATTCTCATAAGCCAATTTTCTATCTTCAGAACCGGTCGTTACATCAAATCTACGCATAACAGCGTGTATCCGTGCCATTAATTCTCCGACCTCAAATGGCTTTACGATATAATCATCTGCTCCCATTTCAAGACCTGTGACCTTGTCGAGAGTTTCACCTTTTGCCGTTAGCATTATTATTGGAACATTTGACGTTGCACGTATTTCTTTACAAACACCCCATCCGTCAAGAATCGGCAACATAATATCAAGCATTACCAGGTCAGGTGGGTTTTGCTCAAACTCTGCCAACCCTGATGCCCCATCCTCCGCAATGGTGACATTAAATCCATCTTTCTCTAAGTAAAGACGTAATAGCTCAGCAATATTACCATCATCTTCAATGATAAGTACATTTTTTTCCATGTGTCTTTCACCTCCACCTTTAGTTCGCATTGTATTAGTCATACAATTTTTGGCCGCGGCGTACCGCAATAAATAAATTTACTACAAAACTTCTTGCGTTTTATGCCTTTTGTGCTATCCTTATAATAACATGAAAATACTTTTGGAGGTAGTAATAGTTTTAAATTAATTTAATTTTCGCAATGTTTTCCCAAAAAAGACTTGATAACACATTAAAAAATTATTGAAAGGAATAATCATTTATATGAAAGTAGGATTTCTCACAAGCGGTGGAGATTGTCAAGGGCTTAATGCCGCACTTCGAGGTGTAGCAAAAACTTTGTTTGGTGCTGTCCCCTATGTTGAAATATACGGAGTTCAGGACGGCTACGCAGGGCTTATCAATTCTAATTGGCGAAAAATGGAGCAACACGAATTTTCCGGGATCCTCCGTGAGGGCGGCACTATTCTTGGTACATCCAGACAGCCTTTCAAAGCAATGCGTAACGCTGACGACCGCAAGAATCCCGACAAGCTCACCACTATGGTGAAAAATTATCACAAAGAATGTTTTGATGCACTGGTTGTTCTGGGTGGTAATGGAACTCATAAAACTGCATATGCACTTAGCCAGCAAGGCATTAATGTTGTCACACTTCCTAAAACCATTGACAACGACCTGTATGGCACAGACTACTCTTTTGGATTTGATAGTGCAGTTTCAAAAGCCGCATATGTGTTGGACACACTTCACTCTACAGCGGCCTCACATGGGCGAATCTTCGTATGTGAGCTAATGGGACGCAAGGCCGGCTGGGTTGCATTGCACGCAGGTTTGGCGGGCGGAGCTGATGTCATTTTGTTGCCGGAAATCCCATACTCTTTGGACAGTGTATTAAACGTTATCGAAAAACGCAACGACTCCGGCAAGAACTTCTCCATTATTGCAATCGCAGAAGGTGCTGTTAAGAAAGAGCCGACCGGACGTCAAAAGGGCAACAAAAAATCCGATGACGTTTCACCGGGTATGCAATTGGTAAGAGATTTAAAAGAAAAATTGAACCAAGATGTACGACTAACAATTCCCGGTCACTTCCAACGCGGTGGTGAGCCCACTCCTAACGACAGAGTATTTTGCTCACGTCTCGGTGCAATGGCAGGCGAACTGGTACTACAAAGGCAGTTCGGTCATATGGTCGCTCTTCAGGGTAGCACCATTGGAGCTGTCCCATTAAGTGAAGTTGCAGGGAAGCTTCGGACAATTCCTCTCGACAACGAATTGTTGAAACAAGCCCGCTTGTTGGGCATTTCACTAGGGGACTAGTGCAAACGCAACAAAACAGAAATACTCGTCATCCCGGACTTGATCCGGGATCCCCAAAGGGGACTAGTGCAAACGCAACAAAACAGAAATACTCGTCATCCCGGACTTGATCCGGGATCCCCAAACTCGACGCAACACTTAGGGGCAATTGCACTATTATGATGCAATTGCCCCTAATTAATTTACAAGGTTAGAACGGCTTGGCTAGTTGAAGTTCCGGTTCGTCAGATTTTGAAGCATATCGAATGTAGAATACAATTACGGAAATGATCTTCGCCGCTTCAATCAATATCCCCATAATGTTCCATCTAAAGTCACCATACAGAATGTTCAAAGGTGTCTGTGTGAGCATGACTACGATGGCATAAATCACAGCAGTAACGCGAACAAAATGGACACCCGGCATATATTGCCCCACGACAAAGCCCAAAGCCGCAACCAATCCCAGTATATGTAACCATCTCACTTCTACAGGAACACTTGGAAGCACAACTACAGCAGCCACAATAGCTACAACAATCATTATAAGCAAGAAAATAAGTCCCATTTCTCTGCTCTCGGCTGTATTTTTGGAGAACGTTCTATAAAACACCAGATTACGAACAGTGCTGTATGTCGCTGCGATAATCAACGAAAGCTGTGTATTCATCCCCATTGCGAGACCAATCGCTACAAACATCAGCATCCAGAAGAAACTTCCAATACCGGTCATAAGAAAATATCTTGCTTTATTCTTAATTTGATATGACGCAAACTCAAACCCAATTGTAATTACCCCTAAAACTTGCGCTACAATATACCATTCCATTTATGCTTCTCCTCGTTCAAAGACTTCATATCTACCACAATATGCAAACGCTAGTGCTCCCGGACCTGCGTGAGAGCCGATTGTTACACCAACTTCAGTTATGGGGCTTTCTATTTCCATGTTAAGTGCTGTTTCAGCATCGCCTTTGAAAGCAATTGCATCGTCTTCACTCAATATATGTCCGATACTTAAACTAATTTGTTCCGTTTTGTCTTTTAACACCGCAATCATTGCTTTTGCAATGAGTTTCAAAGCATTTTTCTTGCCTCTCACACTGTCAAGTTGTGTAACCTCTCCATTTTCCAGTTGCAATATAGGTCGTAGCCCCAGAAGTCCACCGACCACTGCTGTTGTCGGTCCAATTCTTCCGCCTCTTCTTAAATATTCCAAACTGTTCAACGTACAGTAGACTCTAGTGGCTTGCAAAATTTTCTTCGCAAGCTTTGCCGTCTTTTCAATATTGTATCCGGCATCACGCATTTTGATAATCTCTCTCAAAATCAGACCCTGCCCGATGCTTACATTCAACGAGTCAATCAGAGTAATTGTTCTGTCAGGATACTCTTCCTTTAGCATATCGGCGGCCATTACAGCACTGGCATGAGAGCCGCTCAACTTTGATGATATTGTGAGGGTGAGTATGTCTTCTCCTGCGTCTAAATACGGTCTGTACACATCTATATAGTCTTGCGGACTAGGCTGTGATGTCTTTGGAAAAAGTGCTTTGTCAGCCATAAGGCGTTTAAAAAAGTCCTCTTTCTTGATATCCACGCCTTCTTTCAGATGAGTTTCATCGTCAAAGGTGATATAAAATGGCACTACTTCTATATTGTGCTTTTTTGCCTCTTCAACACTAAAGTCGCAACCACCATCAGAAATTATTTTATACATAAAGTCCCCCTGAATCTTCCAAACGAATTTGAAATATTTTGTGCTTCTAATAACTATAGACAGGGTTATGTATGTGTTGGTTGCATATTTATACAAACTTTGTTCGCATATTTTAAAATTATATCGAAAGCACCACCCATTTCATATATAAAATATCCAAAGTTTGCAATAGTATAATTTTGAAAGAACACACTAAAACCTATGGCGATTGCTCTACCAAAAAGCACACCTAGTAGAAAAAACCACCAATTTATTTTCTGTGCTGACCTGCCTATAAAAGCACAAAGAAGTTCCAATGCCACAGTAGAATAATAAACATGGCGGTAACTACAGCCGTTATCACAAACAGCACTTTGCGTTTTGTTCGTGCTTCTCCCAATGTATGCCATGTAAAGATTGATCCTGCAAAGAGTATTACAGCAAGTCCTGCCAATATATAGTTAATCCATATGAAAGGTGCTACTTCGGCAGCGGTACGGATAGGGTTTATGCCAAACAGTAAAAATAGCACAACATTGTTGAACATTAGTAGTGTTCCAGAGAGCAGGAATCCTGAGCTAAAGCGATCAAAACGTGTACGCCCTCTTTGCTTTTTCCTGCGAATGAGAAACAGAATGAACAACACAATCGGTGCGATGAGGAAGAATCCGATGCTCAGTATCACGCTGACAAGGCTTCCTATCAAAATCGGCATCGTGCGCCCTGCCGGAAAGGCTGTATAGTCCTCAATACCTCTGACGATTATATGGACAGGCACGCCATCTTCAAAGTCAAAGCGCAATTCTTGAAACATAAGAGCAAGGAAAGGAGCTTCTGATGGATCATAAATCTGAAACACATGAGGCTCTGTTTGCACATAGACTGCTTCGCCCATCCCACCAAGAGAAAATAGAATTCTATTTTCATCCAATGCACTTACTTGGGCATGTGGTAGACCTCCCATCCCTGCAAAACTAAAAAATTCTATAAAAGTCCCGCTAAAGCGACCTGCTGTGATGAATAACCCCTCTACAGCCTGTGCGTTTGGCAGATTGCTTCCGATGGTCGGCGTTTCCGGGCTACCTAGCAGTAATTGCCGAATGGCAGATGTTATTGTCAAGTCATGTCCAACATTTGTGAGCAAAACAAACCCAAACCGTAGTTCAGGAACAACAACAAGCTCTGTCGTGAATCCCGGTAGATTGCCTCCATGTCCTATACCGGGAACAGCGCCGGGGAAAGGCATAAGCCCATGATACATACCCGGACGA
>Ga0123355_10000278_pt1 | contig 65748 bp, 53 predicted proteins | sample TergutEmb28metaG_3_FD_89872 | JGI IMG/M metagenome (GOLD analysis project Ga0123355, IMG submission 89872) | Embiratermes neotenicus P1 segment gut microbial communities from Petit-Saut dam, French Guiana - Emb289 P1 | ecosystem: Host-associated > Arthropoda: Insects > Digestive system > Gut ...
CTCCCCATTGGCATCTTTCGGTGCGCCGTCCGTTAATATCTTGAGCCACAATGCCTCAGCCTCTTCGTATGCTTTGGTCGCATCGCTGTTAAGAGGCGTTGATACGCCCAAGACACGGATCGCATCTTTCTTCTCGATTTTAAATTCCATTTCTTCTACTCCCTTTGCAATCAATTTAAAGCTGATGGTGGGATAGGATTTCAGCAATGCGCCGCCCTCCTTCGCCCGGGAGGGGGCAATGCCGTGTATGCTCTGGAAGGCACGGTTAAAGGCCGTTGGCGATGAATAGCCATATTTCAGGGCCACATCAATGATTCTTTTGTCCCCGCTCTGTAGCTCAACCGCCGCAAGTGACATTTTTCTGCGCCTGATATATTCGGCCAACGGCACTTCGGCGATATAGGCAAACATGCGCTGGAAGTGATAGGAGGAACAGTGGGCAACTTTTGCCACCTGCACATAGTCAATTTCCTCTGTCATATGCGCTTCCATATAGGCAATTGCCTGATTAAGCCGTGCAATCCAATCCATTCTCATCAACTCCTAAAGGGATTATAGTGCACTGTAATATAGGGTTTCCTCTCTTTTTATGCACAGAAAAGAGAGGGTTTGCTCTCATACATGCCATTTTACTATACTCCAAGCCGAATTTCTATGATTTTACCGCATTTTTGCTTGACAACCGGGAAAATCGGCGGTATACTTGTAAGGCCGCTTTGAATGGGCATTTTATAAGCGGAGATTCTTCTCCCGCCCTGGATAGCGAGATTAAACAAAGGTAGGTGCAGAACATGCACGCAATTATGGAGACCGGCGGCAAGCAGTATCGGGTTTCCGAGGGAGATATTCTCTTCATCGAGAAACTGGACGCAGAAGCTGGCGACAAAGTCACATTTGATCGGGTTTTGGCTCTTGGAGACGGGGACGGCATGAAACTTGGCGACCCTATGGTCAGCGGCGCTTCCGTTTCAGGCGAAGTCCTGAAAAACGGCAAAGCCAAGAAGGTCATCGTCTACAAGATGAAGCCAAAAAAAGGCTATCGCAGAAAGCAGGGCCACAGACAGCCCTATACGCAAGTCAAGATCACAAGCATTTCCGTTTAATATAGGAGGATAACGATATGGCACATAAGAAAGGTGTAGGTAGCACGAAGAACGGCCGGGATTCAGAGTCCAAACGACTAGGCCCCAAACGTGCAGACGGTCAATTTGTTCTGGCCGGTAATATTCTCGTCCGCCAGCGCGGCACCAAAATCCACCCCGGTACAAACGTAGGCCGTGGCAATGACGATACCCTCTTCGCCCTTAAGAGCGGCCGTGTCCGCTTTGAGCGTGTAGGCAAAGACCGCAAGCGGGTTTCCATCTACGAGGAAACCGCCCAGTAGGATGAATCCAAAAAGGGGCTGGTGCAAAACGCATCAGCCCTTTTATTTGTAGGGCGCAACGCCCTCGGTGCGCCGTCTGTATTGTGCGGCAGTTATGCGAGGTAATTCAACATGTTTGTAGATAAGGCGACAATTAAAGTAAAAGCCGGAAAAGGCGGGAACGGTGCGGTAGCGTTTCACCGGGAGAAGTATGTTCCAGCCGGCGGCCCGTCCGGCGGCGATGGCGGCAAAGGCGGCAGCGTAATCCTTCAGGTGGACGATCACATGTCCACCCTCATGGATTTCCGCTATAAGCGGAAATATGCGGCGGAGTCCGGTCAGGACGGCGGCGGCAAGCGCTGCAGCGGCAAAGACGGCCAGGATCTCATTATCCGTGTCCCCCGTGGCACGCTGATACGGGACGCCGAGACCGGGGCCGTGATGAAAGACATGAGCCAGGGAGAGCCTTTCGTCGTGGCAAAAGGCGGCCGGGGCGGCTGGGGCAACCAGCACTTCGCCACCCCCACCCGTCAGGCCCCCCGCTTTGCCAAGAGCGGAAACCCCGGCGAGGAACGGGCGGTGATCTTAGAGTTGAAGCTCCTGGCCGATGTGGGCCTGGTGGGCTTTCCCAATGTAGGAAAGAGTACTCTCCTGTCCGTCATGTCCAAAGCCCGGCCCAAGATCGCAAATTATCACTTCACCACCCTGTACCCCAATCTAGGCGTCGTCTTTGCCCGGGAAGAGGTCTCTTTTGTCCTGGCGGATATTCCGGGTCTCATTGAGGGCGCATCGGAGGGGGCCGGGCTGGGACATGAGTTTTTGCGGCATGTAGACCGCTGCCGCCTCATCGTCCATGTGGTGGATATCTCCGGCAGTGAGGGCCGGGATCCCGTGGCGGATTTCGACGTCATCAACGCAGAATTGGCCGCCTATAGCCCCGCCCTGGCCTCCCGGCCCCAGATCGTGGTAGCCAATAAGCTGGATATTATCCAAGATGATGCATTGTTAGAGGCGTTTCGGGCGGAGATGACAAATCGGGGCCTCCCCTTTCTGACCCTATCTGCGGCCACCCATCAGGGGATCGGCGATCTCATCAGCATCATCGCCGAAAAGCTCCAAGACCTCCCCCCTATCGGAATCTACGAGCCGGAATTTGTCCCCGTAGAAGAAAAGCCCCCCACGCCGGAGGAGTTGACCATCCGTGTGGTGGACGGAGACGTCTGGATCATCGAGGGCGCCTGGCTGGATCAGCTCTTAGGCCGGGTCAACCTGGACGACTACGAATCCCGCATGTATTTCGAGCGCAGCCTGGAACAGGCCGGAGTGTACGCCCGCCTGGAAGAAATGGGAATCGCCGAGGGGGATACGGTCTGTATGGCGAATTTGGAATTTGATTATCAGAAGTAGAAAAAACTCCGCCGGCGTTCAAATGACGCCGGCGGAGTTTTTTTCTCATATCACAAACGGTTTTACGCTAACCAAACCCTGTATAGCTACTCGTAGCTTTCAAAGTCCTCTCCCTCAAGCGGGGGCGGCGCACTGGAGTCGTTGAATTCTTCAACGCTGCGCAAGGCTCTGTCGATGGCCCTTGTTCGAGTACCGGAAAGTTCTCCCAGCGTCTTATCTGCCGTTTGAATTTGTTTCTGCGCTTTGTCAAGTACAGTGCCGAACCTGGAGAACTCCGCCTTCACTTTCCTCAGAGTATCCCACACTTCTTGTGATCGCTGCTCAATGGCGAGTGTCTTGAACCCCACTAGAATCGAACCTAAAAAGGCCGACAGCGTAGTCGGTCCAGTTGCCATCACCTTGTACTTGGTACGCAATTCCTCAAATAGAGCCGCATTTCGCACCACCTCGGCAAACAGGCCCTCTGTCGGCAGAAACATCACTGCGAAATCCGTCGTTTTGGGCGGTACGATATACTTCTCTGAAATTTCCTTGGCAAATGTCCGTATTTTCTGCGCTAACGCTTTGCGTGCCTCGTCAATTGCCGTTTTGTCCTCGGCGTCGAGCAGACGGTTATAATCCTCGCTCAAAAACTTCGAGTCAATTGGCAACAAGAGCGATCCATCGTCGTTACCCGGAAGTTTGACAGCAAATTCTACCCGCTTGTTGTCACTGATCTCAACATTTACCTCATACTGGCTTGGCGCAAGAATATCGGAAAGCAATTTTTCAAGCCGCACTTCACCGTAAGTACCACGTTCCTTGACATTGGTGAGTGCGTTTTTCAAACTCTTGGCATCAGCAGCAAGATTTTTCATCTCGCCCAACCCTTGCTGCACACTTTCCAGGTGTTTACTGACTTGCTCAAAGGACTGTGCCAAACGTGTTTCCAGCGTTTTCTGTAGCTTCTCGTCCACCACGCCCTGCATCTGCTCTAGCCGCTTTTCATTGCTCTCTTGTAACGCTTTCATCTTATTTTCGAGTGTGGTATTAACCATATTTAGGTTTTCGGCGTTCCCGCTTTGAATGGCTGAAAGGCGGGTGTCAAGCTGCTCTTGCAGTTTATGGAGCTGCTTGTTGATTTCATCACGATTTCCCTGCAACGTTTTCTGAACACTTTCTTGGATCATGCCAAACCGTTCAAACTGCGCCGTTGTGGCATCGTTGATTTGCTTTGCAACACGTTCACGCTGTTCCTCGCTGTTTTGCCTTAGCAGTGGAACAATGGTATTTGCGGCATTGTTGTCTGACTTTTTCCTGCCCAAGAATACCAAAACAATAAGCAGCGCAACAATTATGATGTTGAAAATCAATTGTATGTCCATAAAACGCCTCCACGTTCAGACTATTTTACCCTTCACAGGATTCAGTTTTTCACTGGTACGCATCAACGAAAACTTGCGAACTTATGTCCAAAATATCCGATAAATACGCTGACCCCCGCAGCAATCAGACCCGCCACTTCTGCTGAGATGCCAATATATGTGATGCACAGAAAAAGCACACTGACGTTGACAAGATATTGCCCGCCACATACCAACAAAAATCGGATTGCTTCTGTAACAGATTTCTTTTTTGAGCGGAAAGTAAAAAATTTGTTCCAGATATAACTATTGATTATCGCAACGACTGTTCCGACTGTGGTGGCCACAACATAAAAAAATCCCAATCTGATCATTATAAAGAAAATCCCATAATGGATTGCTGTGTTGAGCCCGCCGACAAAGGAAAATTTAATAAATTGGATATACGCCGGATTTTTCAGTAAGCCGCTAATCTTTTCCACTAAAGTCGTCATTGTTTCCTTCTTTCGGCAGGGTTTGGGCCGCTTCGTTGCGCTCTTTCACTACGTATACGGGTCTCCCCTTCACTTCTAAATATGTCTTCGCCAGGTATTGCCCCAGTATGCCGACAGAGAATAATTGTATGCCGCTGGCGAATAAAACAATGCATACGGTAGAGGCCCACCCTGCGACAGGATCTCCGAATAAGAGCCAGCGTATTACGACAAATGCCGCCCCCAAAATGGCAAAAAAACAAAACAATACGCCAAATAGTGACGATATGGCCAAAGGTTTGACAGAAAAGGCGATAATCCCATCCAGCGAATACGAGAAGAGCTTCCAAACACTCCATTTCGTCTCGCCAGCCGCCCGGGAGACGTTTTCAAACTCAATCCATTTTGTAGAAAATCCAACCCAATTAAACAAACCCTTAGAAAATCGGTTGTATTCCGTCAAAGACAAAACCGCATCTGTCATTTGCCTTGTCATCATGCGAAAATCACCGGCTCCATCTACCATCGGCGTATCTGAAATTTTGTTTATGACCCGGTAAAACATCCGCGCAAAAAACGTGCGAACCTGTGGATCGCCCTTCCTTGAAACCCGCCTTGTCGTTGCACAGTCAAACCCATCTTCAGTGATTGCAGCGTACATTTCAGGCAGAAGCTCAGGCGGATGCTGTAAATCTGCATCCATTACAGCGATGTAATCACCAGTCGCAGATTGCAATCCCGCCAGCATGGCGGCCTCTTTGCCAAAGTTACGTGAAAAAGAGAGATAGCGAATCTGCGGATCTTCTGCAGATACCCGCCGCAATATCTGTAATGTCCCATCCCTCGACCCATCATCTATAAAAATGAGCTCAAAGACCACCTGCGGCATTTGGGCGGCAACTGCATACATACGCTCTAAAAATAGAGGAATGCACGCCTCCTCATTGTAACAAGGGATGACAACACTAATTTTTGCAGAGTTGCATTTTATATCCGCCATTTCTTAACCTACTCCTCATTTAGCTTTACGACAAGTATATCGTCAATTACCGCAATGGAGCCATTGCGCAGGTAGAGCGGCATCTTCCAAAATTCTGCGCTAGTCAGGTGCGAAGTGCACACTCCCTCTGCGGTTAGCATAGCATAAATATTTTCCAAATACAACCGTAACTCCGTTTTTCCTTTGTCGTGGTTGACGTTTCTTGCCTTCTTGGGTATAATCTCTGTGGTACAAAGTCTACGAACAAACTGGGGGCAAGTATGGGTAAAGTAAAACCGTTTCTATTTCCGATAGGCTTTATCGCTGCGCTCCTCTTGTTGCACCAATTTGTGTTCCTCTATGAAGACGATTTCCATTACGCTTTGTTCACCCAAAGCGGGTTCCAGGGCTTCATCACCTTTCACGTTGATCACTATCGCTTTACCAATGGCCGCGTCCTCGTACACCTCTTTAGTAGTGCACTTTTATATTTTGATGTCTATCTCTGGCGGATCATCAATCCTTTTCTTTTATTTGGAACCATATTTTTTGCCGCAAAATGTGCAGGCTATACCTTGGAACTTGACCGGAAACAAGACAATTTTCAATGGATGATTGTGCTCATTAGCACTGCTGCTTTGTTTCTCAGCCTTCCCATCGCTCTCACACGGGAAACCTTTTTTTGGCTGAGCGGAGCGCTCAATTACCTGTATCCCATGCTGATGTTTTTCCTGGCCTATTACTTCTTCGCCAAAGAATTGACCGTTCCCGAGCGAAAAACGAAGGTTCTCCCGATTCTAACCTTTCTTGCGGCTGCAACAATGGAGCAGATCGGGCTCATGTTTGGCGCAGCACTTTTTGTTTGCTTTGGCGCACATTTTTTGCTCAAAAAAAGACCGACTACCTGGGTGCACTTCATTTCGCTGGTCACAGCCGTTTTGGGGATGATATCAGTTGTTTTTGCACCAGGATTGCAAAATAGACATGGAACCGAAGGTGTTCCTCTCAGTTTTTCGAGTTTAGAGCGCACATTCTTTGAGTTCTTTACTTCCCCCGTTTCACAGCCCATTATACTCCTATTTGCAGTGTCCGTAATCGCAGTACTTTTTTATCTATTTTGTGAGCGAGATCGCTCACAGCGGTGGCGCTTGTTCCTTGATGTAGGCGCTTTTATTGCACTGTGTTCTTTTTTCATCCTATCTCTTTTGCTTCTCGTAAGCGATATAAATTGGCGTGAAAATCAGCAAATGGCTTTTATCCTCTCCTTTTTCTGCGTCGCCGCAATTGGTGCAACATTGTATGTATTAATCCTCTTTTTCTCCCACAAAGGGCAAATTGCGCCACTGGCCTTTTTCCTTGCCGCCGGTGCAGGCCAAGTCGTCTCTGCGATGGCTGATGTCCGCTTTAACAGAATGTTTTTTGGCTCCCTGGTCGCCTTGTTGCCGGTCATTGTTATTTTGCTGTCTACGGTAACAATTCACCTAAAGGTTTCCAGAGCATATTTCAAGATTGCAAAGCAGTATATTTTCGCCGTCAGTTTTGTGCTTCTATGTCTATTTGGCTTGTACCAGTATGGAACGACATTGCATGGCTATATGCAAAATCACGAAATACAACTGCAACGAATTGCAATGACAACTGCCATGCGGGAGCATCGAACTCCGGTGGACGAAGAGGTCTTTTTCCAACCTCTCCCCAACATCAATTTCGCATTTGAACAGCGGCCGCGTTCCCTCTTTTCCTGGTACATGGTACCTTACATGAACTATTACAGAATTTCTGACGGACTAGACCTTATTGTACTTGCAGACAGCTACAACTATCGTCTGTTTTTCAACGAGCAGCAGGCAGAATCGCCTAATCTGATTATTCGGCGCAATGGCGCTTTATACTTGCAGACGCAAAGACTTATGACATGGATCAACCAAGCGAGCGACAGCACATTTGATAGCGCTTGGGGCGGCAGACCTGCGTCAGGACAGTTCTGGCGCGATGACATCTTGCTGTTTTCACATCCCGGCACCGCAAGCCATATCTATTTACACGGCAATTTAGAGGAGCCGGTGGCACTGCCCGCCCGCTTTCTCCGCCTGATGGGCTGGTCCTATCTACCGGTGGAGGTGTTGGAAAAGGGTTTTGGTTTCTCCTATACGGTAGAGGCAAATGATCTGGGCGGGTATGACGTCCGGGTTTTGGTTGATTGAACAGGATATATTGAATAAAATGATAGAATTAATTAGGATAATCCACTGTTAAAATGTGCGCTATTTGACAGTGGACACCATCATCAAGTGACGGGGTGGCATTTTTGATTGATAAAATCAGTACAAAATTTAGATGGGATCAGCTTCGTTGGTATCCAAAAGCATTGCTGATCGTTCGAATTATACTGTTTGCAAGCTTATTGCTGTATCCTCTATTTTGCTTTTTTATGATTGAATATATGAATTTTAGCGGCGGCCTGACAAGGTTTATGGACTGGATTTATCTCTTCCCCCTACCTGCTGCTTTTGGAGCGCTTTTGGTCTTGTTGCTTTTTGGTTTGTTGTTGGTAGCTGTGCGCAAAGCTTCCATTGCAACTGGTATTTTGGGCCTCGTTTCTCTGGGGTTTGGTTTCACCAACTACACGAAGGTCGCCACAAACGGCGACAACTTTTTCCCCCAAGACTTTACCATGATTGGAAATTTGGGTGACTTGACTACGTTTGCAACTGAAGTGAGTGTGCCCTGGCTTTTTTGGATTGGGGCAATTGTGATGGTACTATGGATTGCCATCCTTGCAGTTTTCAATATCGAACTGCCGGTTAGCTGGAAAATACGCATTCCCTCTGTGGCTGTCATCGTAATTGCGTTAGCTCTTATTTTTTCTTCCCAGCAGCGCACAGAAGCATTTCTCTATCGCTTTAATATGAATCTGATGGATGCGGCATTGCAGAGTTCCAACTATACTGCCAACGGATTTGTCGGCGCATTTATGATTAACATTTTCAGCATGAACGTCGAACGCCCCGCAGACTATTCCCGTGAAACAATTACAGCGCTTTTGGATGATTTTGAACCCACCGCCGCCACAGGGGAATATTTCGATGTGGTCATTGTGCTCAGCGAGAGCTTTTTTGATGTGCGCACACTGCCTGGTTTGGCGTTTTCCGAAAACCCTCTACCCCATTTTGATGACATTATTGCCCGCCCCAATGCATATAGCGGCCGTGTGTATACGACTGCACGAACAGGGGGAACTGTGCGTCCTGAATTTGATATCTTAACGGGCCTCACTACGGATTTCTTGCCTAGCGGTTCAAACCCTTATGCGCTTATCACAAGGCCTCTCGTATCGTATGTATCGAATTATCTTGATGCGGGTTATCGTACAATTGCCCTGCACCCTTTTGATGAGCGGTTTTATATGCGCCATATCGCCTATCCTCTACTGGGATTCGATTCTTTTTACGGCGAAGCCCAACTCGCAGAACTGTTTGAATTAGAGCGCAATCAAACTGGCTTTGTTACAGACCTGTCGCTCTTCCCCGCAATGGAATACCATCTTCGCAAAGCGGAAGATGACGATGTGCCCATGTTTATGAAGGTCATCACTATGCAAAACCATCAACCATTCTATCCCATGTCAGAAGATGACATCCGCATACGGGTCGCTTCCGATGATCTCGACGAGAACGTCCTCAGTGCCGTGACAACGTACACAAACGGACTTGCCGATGCCGATAAAATGCTGGGTCTGCTTGTAGATTTTATTGACAACCGAGACAGACCCACGATCATGCTCTTTTACGGCGATCACTTGCCGAATTTAGGCAGTAACCTTGCGGCTTTTACCCAGACGGGACTAATAGATCCAGATATGATGTTCTCCTATGAAATGCGCACAATTATGTACTCCACGCCGTTCATTATTTATGCAAACCGAGAATTAAATCCGATCTTGCCGAACAGCGACAACCACATTTCCACATATTATCTGCTCTCAATCCTTGCCTATCAAACGGGATTCCACCGGACCTCTTATATGAATTTATTGCTGGATTATTTTGAACGTGTTCCATTTCACAATATACGGCTTTACCTGCCGTCCACCGATGAAAATATCAGCCTTGCCAGGGCGAAGCAATTGGTAACCTACGATAGGTTGCTGGGAAATAACTATTCTGATTGAACATGGACTTTACTACAAAAAGGCTTGAAAGGTGAAGATTTCACCTTTCAGGCCTTTTTTGCGTTGCATTGTGGTTTTCGCTTTGTGCCTTTTATAACCGTCGTTTCCAAGAGTTCAAAATATCTGGCAAGCAAAGAATCCACTACCATTACGTGGGAGCCTTGCGAAGGGCTGTGGGAGGCCAGTGTGTAGCACACAAAAAAAGCGACCCTTTTCAGAGCCGCTTAGGAAGGTTATTTTGAGAGACGACTACGACCAAGTTCTACCCATTTTTCTATTGCAGAGTCAACTGCGTAAATTTCGAGCCGTTGCGCTTGTATTTGCTCATTCAGCGTTGCACTCTGTGCATCCAATTCTCGAACCTTAGCGTCTAACTCTTCTAACTCAGGTTGTAACTCATCACGTTTCTTTTCTCGAAAGGTTGTAGCGATTTGAGTTTGGCGTCTAGTAATCTTTGTGCCTTTGGTTATGAGCATACCATCTGAAGCTAATAATGCTGTATGGCTTCTTGAGAGCTCCGCAGAACAATTTGACAATTTTGTAATTTCTCTCATCTCATCTTCTGTGAAGATATTTCGGGCAGCAAGAGTGTTTAACTCTGCTAGTACCTTCCTTGATTGTTTATTTTGGGCTAGATATTCATCATCTTGCCTATTTTGCTCATGAAGTTCCTGAATGCGCTCGTCATTTTTTCTGATTTGCTCGTCATTTTTTCTGATTTGCTCGTCATTTTTTCTGATTTGCTCTTCGCTCTTTTGTTTCATTTTTTCAAAATGCTCAGGATCTTTCCGCCCTTTGGATAAGTTGGCGAATACCCAAATGACAGAATAAATGATAACAGCCAAAACAACCAGCCCAACAATTCCAAGAATAATCCAGAATATCGACATAGTGTGCTCCTATTTAAATTAAGATTTTTCAGAAAAGGAGGTAATGTAAACCTTCTTATCGCTTTCAATATATCATAACATCGCTAGAAAAACAAGAATGCACAATCGGCGGCATAAAACTGTCCTATATCACGCCAATATAGCAAAGTCCACTTTGAGAAAGTGGGTACGCACTGCATACCCTGTAGAGTTACAATAGTTACTCCCGCAGCCGCATCTTGCCCCATCCTCCCGCCCGTGGTATACTACCTCCAAGCCTATCAAACACAGGAGGAACCTCCATGAAACTCATGGTGATCGACGGCAACAGTATTATCAACCGGGCCTTTTACGGCATCCGGATGCTCACCACAAAGGACGGTACGCCCACCAATGCCGTCTATGGATTTTTGACCATGTTACAGCGATTTCTCGCCGAGGAGAACCCCGACGGGGTCTGTGTGGCCTTTGATTTGCGGGGCCCCACATTCCGCCACGAGCAATACGCAGAATACAAGGCCCAGCGGAAAGGGATGCCGGATGAGCTGGCGGCCCAATTGCCCCTGGTCAAAGAAATTTTGGACGCCATGCACATCCCCCGCTACGAGGTGGAGCGGTACGAGGCGGACGACCTCATCGGCACCATCGCCGCCCAATGCGATGAATCGGGCTGGGACTGCGTGATTCTCACCGGGGACAAGGACGATTTGCAACTGATTACAGACCGGGTGACGGTCAAACTGGTCACCAGCCGCATGGGGCAGACCAAGACGGAGGACTATACACCGGCAAAATTCCAATCCGTCTACGGATTCTCCCCCCGGCAGCTCATCGATCTGAAAGCCCTCATGGGGGACAGTTCCGACAATATCCCCGGCGTCCCCGGCGTAGGCGAAAAGACGGCCATGGATCTGATTCTGCGCTTCGGCACCCTGGATCGGATCTATGATGACCTCCCGGAACTGGATATCAAGGACAGTCTGCGCAATAAGCTGGCAGCCGGCGAGGAGAGCGCCCGCCTGTCCTATGATCTGGCCACCATCCGCTGCAATGTCCCCTTCCCTTTCGCACCGGAGGCCGCAATACGGCGGCCCTTTGACGCCCAGACCTTGCGGGATTTATTCTTAAAGCTGGAATTTCAGAGTTTGATCCAAAAGTTCGGCCTGGCCTATATAGAGACGCCAGAAAAAACCGCTGTGACGGTCTCCGTGGCCCATATCCAGACCCAGGCGGAGCTGGACGCCCTGATACAACGCATCCAGGCGGCGGAATACGTCTCCGTGCGGCCCCTGGATGATCTGGACGGCGTGGAAATCGGCGAGGCGGATCAGGTCAGCGTCGTATCGTGGAATACTGTGGGCGAGGGGTACAACGCCTTTTTGCAGACCCTCTTCGGCGCAGATATCCCCAAGGTGGGCCACCACATCAAGGACACTATGACCGCCCTCTTGCGGGAGGGGATCACCCCCGGCGGCTATCTCTTCGACACGGCCCTGGCGGCCTATCTATTAGACCCCACCGTCAGCGACTACGGACTGGACAAACTGGCAGATCATTATTTAAGCGCCCCCTCCGCAGAACCCACCCATATGATCCACGACCTATACCCCATCCTACAAGAGCGGTTGGAACAGGCGGCCCTCACGGAGGTATTTCAGCGGATCGAACTCCCCCTCTGCCCCGTGCTGGCCCGCATGGAGCACATAGGATTCCTGGTGGACCGGGGGGAACTCCGGGCCTTTGGTGAAACACTCTCCGCCTGGATTGACGATGCCCAAGGGGAGATTTTCCATCTGGCGGGGCAGGAATTTAACATCAACTCCCCCAAACAGTTGGGGCAGATTCTCTTTGACGTACTGGGCCTCCCCCCCGCAAAGAAGACGAAGACGGGATATTCCACCAATGTGGAGGTCTTGGAAAAGCTGAAAGACCAGCACCCCATTATCCCCAAGATCATGGCCTACCGGGACTATACGAAACTCAAAAGCACCTACGTGGACGGCTTGACCCGTGCCATCCGGCCCGACGGCAGAATCCACTCCAATTTCCAGATGACCGTCACCGCCACCGGGCGGCTCAGCTCCACGGAGCCGAATTTGCAGAATATCCCCATCCGCAAGGAGCTGGGCGGGGAGATTCGCAAAATGTTCGTGGCGGCCCCCGGCCATGTACTGGTAGACGCCGACTACTCCCAGATTGAGCTGCGGCTCCTGGCCCATATCTCCGGGGACGAGACCATGCAGGCGGCTTTCACGAACCAGGAGGACATCCATACCGTGACGGCGGCCCAGGTATTCCACGTGGCCCCGGAAGATGTGACCCCTCTCATGCGGAGCCGGGCCAAGGCGGTAAACTTCGGCATCGTCTACGGGATTTCGGCGTTCTCTCTGGCCCAGGACATCGGCGTCAGCCAGATTGAGGCGAAGATGTATATGGAACACTATCTGGCCAAGTACAGCGGCGTCCGGGCCTATATGCACGACATCGTAGAGCAGGCCAAAGCCGAGGGCCAGGTGCGCACTTTATTCGGGCGAATCCGTCCCCTGCCGGAGTTGCAGTCCTCTAACTTCAATATTCGATCTTTCGGGGAACGGGTGGCATTGAACATGCCCATTCAAGGCACGGCGGCGGATATTATGAAACTGGCCATGATCCACGTAGATGAGCGGCTCCGCTCCGAGGGGCTTACGGCCCGTCTCGTGCTCCAAGTCCACGACGAACTGATCGTCGAGTGCCCCGAGGCCGAGGCGGAGCAAGTCGCCGCCCTCTTGGAGGCGGAGATGGAACAGGTCATGTCCCTCGCCGTCCCTCTAGAGGCCACGGCCCACAGCGGCAAGACCTGGTTTGACGCAAAATGAGTATAATAATCAAATCAGCCGATCTCTGCCATCTACCGGAGATCCTCCGGATCGAACGAGAGAGCTTCCCCGATCCCTGGAGCAAAAATCACCTGCGGCAGCGGATTTTAGACCCCGCCTCCCTCGTCTATGTGGCCGCAGAGACCCATTACGCACCCGTAGGGGCCGATGCCCCCAGCGGCCCGGAACATCTGCTGGGTTTCGCCATCCTGCAATTCATCGGCCCGGAGGCAGAGCTCCACAACATGGCCGTAGATCAAACCGCCAAACGCCAAGGCATAGGGCGATTGCTCCTCTCCGCCCTGATCCAAACAGCGCAGGGGCGTGGCGTGGAAGTCATCCACCTAGAAGTCCGGGCCGGCAACGCCCCGGCTATTGCGCTGTATGAGGGCTTGGGGTTTCAGCGTGTGGGACTGCGGCGGGGGTATTATCAGGTTCCGTTGGAGGATGCGGTGTTGATGAGATTGGATGTCGGTTAATAAAGGAGGGCGCTTATGACACGGGAAGAGATGATTCGATTAACAGGATTTCAGATGGTAGGGGAAGGCAGACGCCTCGTTGGACGTGGGGTGCTGTTCGGTTTCCCCGTAGAGGCAGTACGAGTGAATGTGCTTGTGAGGAATCATCTGGCCCTGTTCTTTTTTGTTGACAAGCCTTTGACAAGACCCCAGATTCGTGCGCTCAGAAAGCGGTTAAAAGAAACAGAGGACCTTAGAAAACATGTCTCCGTCACAACGCTTACCAAGCACCTCCACCCCATTGCGGAACAGAGTTTCTTTTCTGTAGAAATCGCCTTCAAAGGCGAAGAGCCGCAACAGCTTTATAACAGAGCAATCCGGGCAACAGAGGTTGCGATCAAAGAAGCAGGTATTCCGCACAGAACAAGTTGTTCCTGCTGTGGCCTGAGCGAAGGCGATGCCCTGGCTCGGTGGGATGGCCGACTACAGATTGTGCACATGGCCTGTCTGCGCAAGTGGAAAGGTGCCGTGCAAGAAGAACTTGAACAGAGGCAGTATACCACCGGTTACGCCCAAGGTCTCATCGGCGGCCTCCTGGGCGGAGCCGTGGCACTTGCAATCGTCCTTGCGACAATGTTCTATGAAATTCTGCATGAGTTCCTCGGGCTTTCAGGCATTGTATTCCCCGTCGGAATCTTCTTTGGGTGGAAGTTATTTGGCGGAAAACACAACCGAGTTGCAGTTATTTTCACAATATCTTATGCGCTGGTTTTGAGTGCAATAAGCGCAATGGTCAATACATATCGCCTTCATTCCGCCATGTTTCCCGATGACACTACAGTGCAAGATGTAATAATAGCGTGCCTGAGTCCCAGCCTGCTTCTGGGGGACTTTATGATTCAGTCCCTTGCCGCATGGGTCATGGTCGCTATTGGCTTCGGGATAATTTGGGCACGAATATTGACAACAAATAAGTGGGTAGCAACAAAAACCGAGGCCATCACTGACGATGCCACGTTGTTATCTGAACGCATAGACGATAGGTTAAAAAGATAACAAAGGAGGTCGCCCTATGGACAACCACTATTTCGAGAAACTTTTTGCAGGGGTCACAAAAATAGAAAATCCATGGGTCAATAGGCCAAGCTATGAGGAACAGATGAAATTTCTGCGCTCTAAGGAAAACCTGGAAATCTGCCGATCGTTTATCGCAGAGTGCCAACGGCTGGCAAATGCGGCCAAAAAGTATGAAAATCAATTCCAAACGCTAAAAGATCAATTAAGCAAGGAAATTGTACTTGAAAAATACAGCACTGGCGGAGAGGGTCTGTATCGGGGCTATTATTGCCCAAGTCCCATTATGGATATTGTAATGAGAAACTGCAATCGTGGCAGACTGTTAAGCCGCATCACCAAAAGAAGCAAGCCAACATTTAAATATGGCTTCAATGTTGACGGCAATTTGATTCTTGCTACAAATTTTCGTTACGATATTGATGCCATTGGTACAGAAATTATTCTTCGAGATGGAAAAAAAGAGACTGGTATCAGCTTTCAAGAATGGGATGGTGAGCGGCGGCTAGAACAGTTATCTGAAAGTATCTATCGTGATAATCGAATTATTTCGTTTATTAATTGCTTTTATCTTGACTACGACAACAGTGTAAGCATCTACAACAGAGAAGAATATACGTATTCAAATGAGGGGTTAGGCACTGCTCATATGTATCGATTTTCGAACCATAAAGGAACTTTTCCCATACTCAACCACGAAGAATACAGGTTCAAGCATGATAACGACGGATATTTATCGCAGTTTACCGTGATCGAATATCCTGGCAGTTCAATGCGGACAGAGCCATATTGGAATGGTTGTGTGTACGATATTAGGCTGAAACGGAAGGGCGTAAATTTTGTAGCCGAACTATCCGAGGGTTACCCAAAAATAACAAAGGAGACCACCCCATGATTATCCTAGCAATTGAAACCTCCTGCGACGAGACCGCCGCGGCCATCTCCAGAAATGGTCGGGAGATTCTGTCCAGTGAGGTACTCTCCCAAGCGGATCTCCACGCCATCTACGGCGGCGTGGTACCGGAGATCGCCTCCCGCAACCATATCCAGGTCATCACCAAACTGGTGGATACGGCCCTGGAGAAAGCGGGCATCACCAAGAGCGATCTGGACGCCATTGCCGTCACCTACGCCCCCGGATTGATCGGGGCGCTGTTGGTGGGAGTGAACTTCGCCAAGAGTGCGGCCTACGCCCTGGGGATTCCCCTGGTCCCCGTCCACCACATCCACGGCCACATTGCGGCCAATTATATCGCCTATCCGGAGCTTACGCCGCCCTTTCTCTGTCTCGTGGTCTCCGGCGGACACAGCTTGTTGGTGGACGTGCGGGATTATACGGACATGTCTATCATCGGCACCACCCGGGATGACGCCGCCGGAGAATGCTTCGATAAAGTGGCCCGGGTATTGGGCCTGGGCTATCCCGGCGGCAAGGCCCTGGACGATCTGGGCCGGGATGGCGACGACACGGCGTATCCCCTCCCCCGTTCCGTCGTATCCGACAGCCCGCTGGATATGAGTTTCTCCGGCCTGAAGACTGCCGTGCTCAATATCATTCACAACGCCGAGCAAAAGGGGGACACACTGGATCGCCCCGGATTGGCCGCCTCCTTTGCCGCCGCCGTCAGCGACACTCTTGTCCCTCGCACCATGCTGGCCGCCAAAACTCTGGGATATGACCGCATCGCCGTGGCCGGCGGCGTGGCCGCCAACAGCCGCATCCGCCGGGACATAGAACAGGCCGCAAAAGACGGTGGCTATACGCTGTACCTCCCGCCCTTATCGCTCTGCGGCGATAACGCCGCCATGATCGCCTGTCAGGCCTTCTTCGAACCAAAGGCGGGGGTATTGGATCATCTGGATTTAAACGCCTATGCAACCATGTCGATTTAGGGAGCGCATTACCTTTTCCTTTCTCCCCCGCCGAAGGCACGGGAGAAAGCAAATACGCTCAATTTAGCGACATGGTTGCATTTTTTGAAAGCCCGATACTGCCATCTGGCAAGATCGAAATTATGTCAACAATGTCACTCATAAAAAAGTTCATAAACTCCATTTGCGCTATTTCCTTTTTATTGAAAAACGGTCAAAACTATTGAAAACTCAGTGCAAAACTCTATGTGGAAAACTCTGTGGGAAATGTGAATAACTATTTGTAAATGCTTTTTAGATGAGGAATTATGTTTTCTCCCCTCAGAGAGCGCTTTCCTGAAAATTGGGAGAAGTGTCGAATAAAAACGAAAAATATCCAATTTCGCCTGTATAATTTTAGATGAATTGCCAATTGACGTTTCCGATATGCAGAACATTGTCAAAGGTGTTAATAATAAAATGAAAGAATGGAGTGCAGGATAAAAAAGAAATCCTCTGGGAATACAAAATGTAATGGGATTTCCTCTTGACTATTTTTAAAAGTCGTGATAGTAGCGACTGGCCGGGGTGGGCGGTATTGACGTCTGCCTGGATTTATGGTATATTTTACTGGTTCTAAATATGCTGATGTGGCTCAATGGCAGAGCAGCTCACTCGTAATGAGCAGGTTGTCGGTTCGATTCCGACCATCAGCTCCACGAAACCCTTGCGCCGCAAGGGTTTCAGCAATACGCTCCATGAAAAGGAATCAAGAAAGGAATTAATTCCTAATCCATAAAAAGGGAGATCAACGATGCATCCGTATAGTTTTGCCAGTTATTTGGCGGGACTATACGTTTTTTTGTGCAAATTTTCAAGGTGCAGTGTGTCTATCAGTTGGTCTCACCGGATTATATCACTCGTCCCTCTATCACTTCATAGTCATACCCTTCGGCTACAATCACACCCCGGTCATAGGCGCCTATGTCTAAGGGTGTCTTGTAATATAGATACCAAAAATGCACGAAAAATATTCCCGGTATGGTATACACAACATGTATTTCATTTCCAACATGTATCTGGTCACTGCCTAGATTTTTTATTTGAACTTTTAAGCGCAATCTGTTGAGATTTTGACACCATACCGAAGGAGCATCGTCAGCTCAGTGCTGAGACAACGTCCAGGTACTCAGATGTAATCTTCATTTTGCTTTTCAGAGGCATCATTCTGAACGAACTTATCCGATTGATATTTATATAACTCTGCATACCTATGCTTATTCTTTAGCAATTCTTTTTGCGTTCCATCTTCAATCACTCTGCCACTTTCCAAGACTATAATTCTGTCTGCCAGAAATGTGTTTGATAGCCTGTGTGATGTAAAGATTGTCAATTTCCCATCGGTTATGCCCTTTAACTTTTCAAACACTTCATGCTCCGCTTTCGGATCGAGATTAGACGAGGGCTCATCTAAGATCAGTGCTGTATGTCCTCTATATAGCGCTCTTGCAAGTGCAAGCTTTTGATGCTGACCACCGGATAACTCTATACCATCATCTGAAAAAAATCGTGTAATATTTGTATCTAATCCCGCAGTACATTTTTCAAGTATATCTGCGCCACCGGAAGCAACCAAGGCATCTGTCACACTGTGCTCCATTTCCCTTTCACAAACAGTGTCGTCTGCATAGCTAAAATTGTCATATAGTGAAAAGCTGAGGTTACGCATTTCTTGAAAATATATACTGAAATTCTTCCTCAAGGAAATTAAGGTATATTCCTTTATATTCGTTCCGTTTATATATATACTGCCGGAATCCGGTTCATATAGCCTGAGCAGCAATTTTATAAATGTCGATTTTCCTGAGCCATTAAGACCAACTAAAGCAACTTTTTCGTTCTTTTGTAAGTTGATGCTTAAATTATCAAGTGCCTTGCTACTAGCACCAGGATAGGTGAAGCTGACATTGTCAAATTTAATTGCAGCAACCTCTTTTAGTATTAAGCCCCCATTATCTTCCACACAATTTTTAAAATCACCTATGCTTTTAAAATTATCAAGCTGCATCCGATTGTCATATATTTGCATTGCCGACATGGAAAATGTTGAAATTGCTCCCCACAACTGTGTAGTTAATCCTACAAACAAAGAATAGTCACCAACAGTCGCATTTCCTACTAAAACACGAAAAGAAATATCTATGCTTATAAATGCTATTACTATTTCAGGCAGACATTCCAGAATGCTAACAAAGGCTGTCCTTTTGCGTAATGTCTTTCGTCTGGCATCAAATAAGCCTTTCCAAATGCGGCTGTATCTGTTTTTCAGCTTCTCAGCTACATTAAAAAGTCGAAATTCCTGAGTAAACATTCGATCAGAAGAGACATTCTGAACATACCCCATCTGTCTCATTCCGTTTATCTGTTCAAGACTCAGGCCATATAGTGTTTTTGTAAAGACCGCAGCTACGATTGACGCAGGGATTGATGCAATTACCAATGCTATTCCATAAAGTAAACTCATTTGCGATAACACGACAAAAGCACCCACAAATGATACACCGCTGCTAACTATGCTCATTGCGTTCCATACCACATGATTAATTGCATATGAATCTCTGTTTGTGGAATTGAGTTTGTCGTAATATGCCGGATTATCGAAATACTCCAAATCGGCTTTCAGGGCGTGCTCCATAATAATTAATGCAATTTTGGCCTCAAGCATATCGTCATGCATGGAGCGGCAATACTGCATGATGTTTTGCGATAATTTGCGTATTATAGCTATTAAGCATAAGCTTCCAAGTAAAAATAGCAACACATGCTCAGGGTTTAAATTATATTCTGCCTGTCCTGCGAGAAGATTGATTATTAAGCGTCCAATAAGGGCTACCCCAATAGCTAGTATCGGTGTCAGTATCTCTGTGAAAATACGTAAGATAGTATAAAACTTTGATGTCTCCCATGAAAGACTAAGACACCATTTCAGTGTCTTGACAAACCCCGGAATTTCTTTAATTGTTGTCTTAATTTTTTTCACTGAATTTCCTCATAGTGTCTTCTGTTTTCTTAATGATAGTTCTTCAAGCAATATCTCCTGTGTTCTTCCCTTTGCCATTCTTCGTCAAAAATTTCGTCATTCCAACAACAAATAAGCCCAAAACCCCTGTACCAAACGCCACTGTGGCCTTGAAATTCAAATCAAACAGTGCCGCTAAATGCATCGGCAAATATATGCGAGGCACAAGTAACCCTGTGTTAAAAAAGAGTCGGCTATAACCTGATAACCCTTCCCCCACATATGTGGGCAGCCACAAATCTATGGATGTTATGCTCCACGCAAAAGAAGCTGCGACTGCTATAGCTAAAACAGTAAGTACCCCCGCCGCCGTATAGGCGGCTCTACTCTTTGTGCACCGAAACAACCGAATGAGCCACAATATTGCCATTATAAGAAATCCAGGCGCACAGAGTGCAAGCAAGAGTTGTCCACGGAGAACGATACTGTGCAGATATGCGTTTCCATCTGTGACGGCAAAAGCATCGGGCTGGTGATCCAGATGCGCTAAGAGCCTTTCTGTATCCAATCTCGCTGACAGAGGATTGTATTGTGCGGGACGCACATACAAAATACTTGCCGCTTCCGACTCGATATATGGTATCCAAGCAAAACCTTCGGTAGAGACAGGACTTGTAGCGGCGGTTTCCACGACACCTGCCACAATATATTCAGTGTCCATAATCTCTACGGGAAGACCTACAACATCCGCAGTCCCAAACAGTATCCACGCCATCTCCCTGCACAGCACAAGAGCCCGGCCACTGTCTGCTGCGGGGGGGGCACCATAGATAAACGGTAGATGCACCGCATCAAAATATGCGTCACCTACGGTGGACATCTGCGCAAACCCCATTCCATGACTGCCCACCAAGGCTTGCATTGTGACACGCTCCGTTATAACAAGACCGTCGTAGGAACCAGCCCACTCCGCCACGCTGTCCGGCTCAAACATAAAAGCGGCGTCGTGTCTCACAGGAGTGATGATCACAGTATCTCGTGGGACAAACGTTCCCGCCTGTGCCGCCGTATGTCCAATATAGAAGAGAGAGGATACGATCAAGCTTATGCCGATGAGATATGTAAAGACTGCTCTCTGTTTCATTGTTCCCCCACCAGTCTGATACGATCGCCAGCTTCAATGGGGCGATCGCTCTGCAAGATAACAGGCGCATCCAGTTCATCCCGCATAGTAAAGACTGTGTTCAGATCCCCGCGCATGGTGACTTCGATATCCACCCGCTCGGCAAAGTAGTTGTAGCCCAGTAGAGTGTTGGGCACTTGTCTGGCAATGAGGATGAAATCGCCTCTATTGTCTTCGCGGATTGCAGCATTGGGCAAATGGTTTGCCCCTGTGGTGTAGCGATCTTCAATCGTGACATAGACACGTTCCCCGCCGATTGCTCCGGGAGCAATTACTGTAAATTCTACACGGAACTGCCCGTCAACGGCTGTAATCGTGTCAATTTCACCGCGCAGTTCGGTGAGACTGAGTGCCGGGACATTGATCTCAAGCTCCCTTCTCACCGCTCCTCTGGGACTCGGAATAAAGGTCGCCGGGAAATAGATTGTAAACTCAAAGTGAGTCCCCTGCCGTGCGGTTAAGGATAAGACAGGCTGCCCCTCGTTTATAAGCGCTCTATCTTCCATGTCCGGAGAGAGATGCACCACACCTTCTGTAATGGCGTATTGTGTGTAGATCGCCTCATCCTCTTGCAATATGCGCTCCAACTGCGCAATCTCGGCGTTGGTCTCCCCGCGCTGCGCCCAAGGCAACTGCACGTTCCGGTTTCGCAGGTGTACGATGCGGTCAAAAATCACGCTGCGGTCTATGTGGATATGAAAGAGCGGCTCATCTTCACGCACAAAATCGCCATCAGCTACGAGGAAAGTAATATGCCCTGTATACTCTGCCCAGTGGGTATATATTGTTTCGGGATAGCCCAAAGTCCCTCTGCCCCGGTGAGTGGAAGTGATGTCCCCGCTTGTATCCAAGCCGACTACAACCCCCGCCACATTGAGGTTATGTATGGTGTTGGAGAAAAAGGTCAGAACCACCATAATACCTGCCAGCGCAAAAATTAATTTGAGAATGATACGCTTTCTATTATCCATGATGATTCTCCCTTACCGTATTCCGCTGAGTGCAATCCCTTCTACCATATGCTCCTTCCAGTATAGGAACATCAGCAGAGGAGGAAGAAGATAGAAGAAGGATGCGGCGTAGATCAGATCAAGATTGTGAATTGCCATGCCCGATAAATACACAGACAAGGGCGCTTGCGTTTCGGTCAGGAATATAATCGCCTGTTCTACGATATTCCAGTTGTTGACAAAGGTCAGGATAATCAGTGCCGCCAAAGCCGGTTTGAACATGGGCATGACAATAGAGAACACGATCCGGAGATGCCCCGCTCCGTCAAGTTGTGCCGCTTCAATATAGTCATGGGGCAATCCCCGCAGATACTGCCGCATGATAAATACGCCAAAGGGGTTGAGCGCAGCGGGTAAAATGACAGAAGCGCGGGTTCCAAGGATTCCTAGCCAATCAGCCACGATAAAATTCGGCACAAGCGTCACTTGCAGGGGCAAGAGCATGATCACGATATAGATAAAATAGAGCTTCTCTTTATGCTGCGTTCGGCTCATCTCAAAGGCATACGCTGCCGGTGCGGATATTAGTACCTGTCCAAGTACAATAGGCACAGCCAGCGCCACAGAGTTCCAAAAACGCCCCAGATAGATCGGATTATCGAAAAACAGATGAAGGTATTGACCGAATGTGACCCGATCGGGAATAAAGGTTAAGCGCACAAAATGGATGCCGTCTATTGCGTGCTGTATATTGCCGGGCTGCACCGAATAGGTGAATCGGTTGATGATTTCAAAACTATCCATAAACGAATTGGTGAACACGATTACAACAGGTATGGCAAACAGTGCCGCAAGCATAATGAGCGCAAGGTAAATTACAATCATAGATATCCGGCGTTTAATCATACTTCATCACCCGCCGCTGTATGTAGAGCATGACCAATACGATGGCCACAATGCTCAAGGTCAATATGTGTGAAGCCGCCACCATTCTCTGATAATCAAGGGCGGCAAACTGATTGTTTAAATAGTGCTGCAACATATACAAGCTGGGGTGCGGGAACGGTCCCGTCAGCAGGAAAATCTCCCGAAACGCCTGGAAAGATTGGACGATGCTCAGTAACAAGACCATAAATGTCGTCGGCATCAGGTAGACCAGTGTAATCGAGGAAAACTGCCGCACCTTCCCCGCACCACAGATTGCCGCATTTTCGTAGTATTCCTTTGGGATCAAATTCAGTCCCGCTAAATTTAGCACAATATTGAATCCGACGTTCTTCCAAAGAAAAATAAATACGATAAAATAGAGGGAGTGATCCACATTCAGCCAGTTGATTGGCTCTCCGAAAAACAGTCCGTTTAAAAAGCCATTTAGCCCGAACAAACTCTGCCAAAAGTGGACGACGGAGCCAGACGGCACGACCAACGGCAGTATAAAAAACGTACCCAGCAAACCTTTCCAAAGCCCACTCACACGGCGCAACATCATGGCGATCAGTAAAGCGAAAGTCATATTGAACGGTACAGATAGGAGTATAAATGTAGTTGTGTTTCGAATTGCAAGCTGAAATGCAGGATTCCGCAATATTGCCATGAAATGGGATAGCCCTACAAAATTACGCCCCACCGGGTTGTCGATCAGTCCCATCCGTGTGGATAGGATAAAGGGTACGATGAAAAATATCAGCAAGCCTAAAAAACTGGGTAAGAGCAGCAGGGCAAACAACATCTCTCTTCGCACATGAAACTTCAAGCGAGGCATTTTGTGCTCCTTTCGGTTTTTACTGTTTATATTGATTATACAATATTTTCACTGGATATTACAGCAGCTCTGATAACATCCATTCATAAATATCGTTTCCAGTTTCATTTTCTACGACAATTCCCTTTTGATCATCCGGCAATGCATAATCCTCGACCTGCTCTTCCTCACATCCCCATATCCATAAACTTGCACTTCTGCACTCATCCGGTCGAACGGATCGAGTAAAGCCCAGCAACATGATCTCACAATTATAATATGAGTTCATTCTACATGCAAATTCATCAAGACAGATATTTTCATGCATTTGTGTCATGCCAAGAGATACCGCTTTGGGGTGATTCAGTGCTACTCTATAATTATAATCATCCACTTCAAGACAAGCGGCAATATTGTTTGTCAAGTTGATTAGTTTCTGAGAGTCAAAACCGCTTAACACTACCACTGGAATATCAGGAAGGTCATCTTTTTTAGTGTTAATAAAATTTGCTCTCTCTTCAATTAAAAAACAAGTATCACCCTCGCTACAATCCGACGTGTCCTGGGTGAGCAGATCAATCATCTCATTGCAGTTTAACTTTTGATTTTGCGAAAGATATGAAATCACTTTTGCTGTAATCAGAGGCGCAGCAAAACTGTTACTTTCGGGTGATTCGATCTCACATCTGTCAATAATCAGTTTATGCTTAGAGGATGCACAAAAAAATATACCCTCTATGGTACTTTTCTGAATCCTATATGCATCTTCCACTAAAGCCGGACAGGTTTGTACACCGATAACATCGCTCAGATGGGCAGGATACGTTACAACGCCTCTGTTGCTTGTTGCTGAAACAATGATAGTGCCCTTTTTCACAAGCCGATCTATGACCGTTTGAATAGGTTGAAAATCTTCATAATATGTTGTCCCAATGCTCAAGTGGATGAGTTTAGCATCTAATATCTCACAAAATTCAAGAGCTTTTAATAAGCTGCTGATCTTCCCGCGTTTCGTATCGTCCTCCAAGACTTTTATACTGTGCCAATGCACATTGCCTATATCTGCGTACTTTTGAATGATAGCCATACAAAAGTCTGCATGACTAAGTTCAGCAGTGTTAATAAAGTTATTGACGGACACGACATGGTTTTCTTGAACAATCCAACTTCCGGTCAGACAAAAACGATCGGGATGTACGCCATCGTCAATCATCGCAGCTACAATCAAGTAACTCACCCCATCCCCTCAGATTGCCACAGATCCATTTCCATCAGCACAAGCGTGATTTGGTTTTGTAGATTCTGCGCAGTTTGTTCCGCCGACAATAAGCCTGCGTAAAACAAGCCCATATTATCCGCGATAATCTCATCAATGATACGAGGATGGGCGCTTGTGGCTCGCATTGGCATTTCGGCGAATGCGGTCATTCTTGCAATGGCCCCGTCAATCGCTTCGTGGACAGTACCTAGAAACCATGGATATATATACTCTCCGTGAAGATTATTCCCGAAATCTCCATCCAGCTGTTCGCGGATTAGATGATGGAATAGGTTTCTGTTGGGAGGCTGTAAATAGGAGCTATGAGAATTAAATTGACCAACTCGAAAATTCTCAGGTTGCATTGCAAACATCAGAAAATCCCATGCGATTGCTTTTTCTATGGGTGTGGCATTTGCGTTTAGAAGAAAACTGTCTATGGACTCTATCAGCAACTCTCCATGATCATTCGTGAGTGGTGTCATGCCTGCAAATAAGTGTATATCTCCATCAAAATCCAGAAAATATCGATAATTCTGATTATTATCTAAGTGGAAAAGGTATCTTTCGCTCTTAGTCTGTTCTCTAGGCGAACTCCAGACTCCCCGAAACATACTGCCCATATCCCGCCAAGCATCATTAAAGTGAGGTGTTGCAATACTGTCAGCATATGTAACAAGATTTACGAACGTCTCTCCAAACTCAACCCGCCCTGTTTCAAAATCGATAAACTGTTCGCTGTTATACCACATAATCCATGCTGAAGAAAAAGTCTCTTCAAAATGATACTGTGGATAACGTTCTGAAAAAGTGCGGTTCAATTGTAGCAACTCAGATAGCGTAATTCCCTCGGCATACTCGGCCAGAGCTTCCACTAAGCCTGGGATTGTACGGTTGGCTACGATAGGAGAATAATTAATATAAATCGGGAAGAGGGGAAGACGGCCGTCTATCGCAAATGCATGGAAGACGTTCATAAACCAGTCGTCTTGATAAAAGTCAGGATCAGCGGCCATCAATTTGGACCAATCGAAGAAGAAAATGGCTTGGCGCGGATCAAGTGGGTCCACTAAAATAGAGTCGATTAGTGTCGGGGCAGAACCTGCCATTAACTGTGTACCAACCTCCATGCGTACCTGCCCCCAATCCGTCGGAGGTTCAAATTCACCGGCGGCATGGCGGATTACTTCAATTGTGACACCAGGGTTCGCATCCATATAATTGAGAGCAAGCGGATGAACAAAAAACGGATATCGCACGGCTATCGTGATAGTTTCGCCGTAAAAAAGCGACCTGTCCGGATTTACAATTTGCTCGATGTATTCCGGGCTGGATCGTTCAAGTTCATTGCCAAAAGAACAACCCGCAGTGGTAAATACCAATGCGGCTATAAGTAATACGGTTATACACCTAGTCAACGCTATTGACACTTTTCTCATACATATTCCTTTTTGCCAAATTAGATATTGAAGCCAACTTGCTGTTTAACCACTTGTAGTCCAAATATGTACTTACGTGACTACAAGTGGTTAACAGCAAGCTAGACAGATGTGTTTATCCAGCCACTTGTCTCCAACGATTCAGGTCATTTTGCGTCCGAACACGATGACTAAGATCTCCAGCCCTGCAATTACTGAGACACAAGCTATTGCAATGGGCTACGCATGAATATGCCTCTACGGTATCGATTCTTCTGGTGCGAACTTTTCTCAATTTTTTCATCGTTCTTTCCCCCTTTCTTGTTATTTACCAATCGACATTATCTAATGCACAGGGTAAGAAAGCTTCAAGTTTCTCGCATAGGATGCTATCGATGAGCATTTGTTTTTGGTTCGGTTACGCATTCACTCTTTTCTCCAAAATACAAGAAAGACCTTCTGGCGTATAAAAGTTTGGATCGTTGTAATCTGTTTCGGTAAAAATTATATTATATTTTTCCTCAAGGAAGTGTACGAGATAGACCAAGCTACGAATGGTTAGCAAACCGTCTATGCCGAAAAAATCGTTTTCTTCTATGTCGGAAAAGCGATTTTGTGCAATACCAAACCGTACATTGAGAAGATGAAGAATCTCTTCCCGGATTTCATCTTTAGAAATACTATTTTTCTTATATATACTCATCTACACCCACCTCATAAAACAATTTGAACATCTTCGCCTGACAACTTGTTGATGATTGATCGATAAAGCACGTCCAAAGATGGTTGATCTAACGCATTGACAATCGGTATCGGGCTATCTTTACAGTTTTCTTCAATTGCCTGTGAGACTGTCTCCCGATGGACCCGGTTTAATACAGCCTGTTTATTCATTTCAGAGGCTATCAAATCGAAATAAGTGTTTGCCATGTGAAACATATCTATTTCGCAGCCGAATTTATGTTTACACATTGTGGATAGCTCTTGTAGCGGCTCAATCGAATCCGCACCATACATCGTACAAAAAAGGAAAAAGTCTGCCATTACAGCTTGAAACACGATATAGGGCAATACACCAAAACCTTTTGTGACCTGCTCGCTAAAGTTTTGTAGTGCTCCGGGAACAGTTAAAACGATTATGTCAGGTTTTTCGGTGCTTTCCAATCGCTTAATCCATTGGTTGAAATAGACGATCTTGTCTGTCGCATCAGTATGTTTGTCAAACATAAAGTCTGGGAAAGAATGAAATCCAAACAACTCGCAGCAATTCCTTGGCCCTATCTGGGTAATATTGTAACCATCCCGAATAAACATTTCCCTTAAAGAAAGGGACAACTCAAATTTGTCTGTCTCTTCCCACAACCCAGCTATTGCCAAAATAGGCGTATTTATTGGGTGAATAGGTGGGTATTGGGCAACTTGTTTAACTAGCCCATATTTTTCAAGTTCCTTTTGCATGTTTAAATCTTCAAACGTACAACCGGACTGCGCACAGAGTGTCTTGAGGCGCTCCTTATTCTGTACAGATAGGTTGGCAGCACACAGTATTCTTTGTAAGTTCGGGATCACTGTTTCAAGCTTCTTGATGATTTTGGTTTCCACATTCTCGGCAACATGAAAAGCAGGGATGAAAACTGTATCTATGTCATTTAGGAAAGGTTCAAACTCAGATGAGACAATCCATTTGCCACCCTGAGCCTCATTTGTAATTTGTTTGCCTGTCATGCCCCATCCTGTAGGCGCAATCAGTGCAGCTATTTGAAATGATGGGTCAAGTAAGTTCATATGCCTTGCAAAGGGGTCAAATTCTAAACTATATGGATATACTCCTACGCGCATATGCTGTTTCATACAACTCGTTCCTCCTGAATGGCATCAATTGGAATGCCAAAGTCTACTAACATCAGCTGATCTTTGAGACTGTGCTCGACTGATCTTCTGATGTCATCGCACAGTGATCGCTTTAACTCCGGACACAAAACCCCGTTATTGTCACATAAAGGTGCGCATACAATACAGCGGCGTATTGCCCAGCAGTTTTTGCAATCCTCTTCGGTCAATGCGCCAACATTTAAAATATCTTTTGCTTTTTCAATATCAAACCAGTCATCCAAGTTTCCAATGATCATTGCTTCAGAGTTCTCATTGAGACGTTCACAAGGATAAAGCAAGCCGTCCACATTTACAAACAATCTTTGCTCGCCAGGAATACAGGGACCACCCGGCGCCATAACCTCTGAAACACTCACAGTCATTTTACGGTTAATATCGTTGCTGTTTAATCCGAAAAAGAAGTTCTGTTCTGCAATTTTAGATACTTTATCACTTGGGTATTTCCCCAATATGGACAGATACGCTCTAAAGAGATGTTGGTCATTCGTGCGCATATAAGCTTTACTTGGCAAATGTTTTTCCACTGAAAAGGTATCGTCTATAAGCATTGACGAAATGGAAACACCCTCAAAAAAGCTATCTTTTCCGAAATAGGCATGAAGCTCGTCGCATGGGTACCTTGGATCAACAACAACAATAAGCGAAACTCTTTCATTCCAATATTGTGGCAGTGCCTCCTTGATGTCCTTGAGATTTTTCATGACGACATCAAACGTACCTTCTCCTGTTGCCGCAAACTTTCGGGAGCGGTCATGGATTTTAGATGTACCGTCCAGGCTGACGGAGATGCTGACATTGTGCTCTAAAAAGAACTTTGCAACCTCTAAAGTCAACAAGGAGGCATTTGTTGTTAAGTTAAAAGTCAGTTCTTTCCCAAGAAACTGATCTTCTGCATACTCAATCAAGGCTTTCATCATCTCGAACTCCAGCAATGGCTCACCGCCATAAAAGCCAATGTTGACTCCTTTTTGGTTGCCCGAGTGTTTTGCGAGAAAATCTATAGCCTTTATCGCTGTTTCCAGCGGCATTCTTTTTGCTGCGTGTTCTCGTTGATATTGAAAGTCGCTGGCTCTGTAAGTACAGTATGTACATCTAAAATTGCAATCCTGCGTCACTTGCAAAGTCATTGCTTGTACGTTTTCGCTCAATCGATCTTCCAAAACATGGCATTGATTGTGCTCAATTTTTTTCGGTCGCTTGCTAGAAAAGAATCCTTGAGATTTCAAATGATTTAAACTGGCCTCAACACCCGCAGGAGCGGGAAGGTTTGGGTCATCTTTATCTTGCATTTCCTCAAGATATACATATGTCTCTTCGCTCAATTTTACGAATGCATTCGTGTTCACATCGTACGCATAGTTGTTCATAGGTGTCTTTATTAAATGGATAAATGGGAGTTCATTGGTTTTCACGCTATTCACATCCTATCTACTGATGATATTCATATGGCTATTGGATATGTTAAAACTGAAATTCCATCGCGCTTGTAGCAACGCCGAATCTGGTATGTTAGCTAAAAATTCTGTTTTGATGGACTCTTGCCAATTCTCATAAGCTGGTTTCAGTGTTAGTTCAACATCAAACTCACCTGGTTGCACCTGCGTAATCCGAAATTTGCTGATAGGGCGTGACATATGCTCGTTTGTTTGCTCAATGATACTTATCATTACGGTGCCACTTATTTTTTGCAAACTATCTGAAAGGTAAAATTCGCACGGGAGCCCACTACTTAAATCCAATATGAGCGCATTCTCTCCACAGGAGCAAAGTGTATGAGTCAGTTTTCCAATGCCACCAACTTCATAACGCATTAACGGCATTGCTCTATTAGTGAGTGATGTGACATGAATATTCCCGCTCTCTGCGAAAACAGAGCTCCCATCCTTGATGGTTTCTACTACAACAAGGTCTTCCAAAACATGAAGCGACTTATGTGTACACTCAAAGGCGATTGGGTTCGTTTCACCCGTGCGATATAAATATACAGGTTCGAGTTGAAAGGCATCTTTGATATCTCTTCTGTGTTCTTCATTCACAAATTCATCGGTCAGCTCAATATATCGAAGCTTCGGCGGAATTTGTATTTGACATCGCTTCACAGCTTCGGCGAGTATAATTGCAACGCTTGGTGATAATGTGAGCCAAACAACACCAAAGTCAGCCATATCTGCAAAACAGTTTTCTATCCTTTCGTCTGTGAGGTTTACGACAGAAAATGACAGGTGCCTACCATGTTCGCTTACAATTCGATCTTCATTTGGTATCAGCATATTCCCTCTGTATAACGTACCGTGAAAACTGCACATTTTTGCAGTAGGTTCAATCCCATGCCACTTGCTTCTAAGCTTATCAACTAATTCCTTTGACAAAATATCATCATCGCTGTTCCAATAAGCCTTCATTAGATGCCCGGTAGAACACACAGCCCGCTTTAGCAACAGTTTCTCATTATAAGGAAAATTCCAATATTGTTCGGCAAGAAAGCGCCCTTCATCTTTTTGTAACTCATCTTTTGTGAGGAGGGGGATAGGCGACAAATCACCTAATGTTATAATTTTATTTGCATCTATACCATTTTCATCACTATTTTCATCAAAAAGCTCACGATAGTAGGCTGTTTCATTATACGCATGTAGAGCCATCTTATTTAGTACGGTTTCTGTTTTGCGTTCTGTGATTATAATACTCATCTCAAAAAATCCTCGCTATATGAAACTTGTTATAATATGGAGTGTTCCACAGCATGATTGCTATCCCCGAGTCCAATTTCAATAGAAAAATCGCTAAACAGAACAGTTCATTGAAACCGTCTGCATAGCGATTTATGTCACTTATTTCCCGATATTAAGCTTCCAACAGTGACATGCAATCGTTCGCAGAGGATCTCGTGGAATATCTTAACTCTCATTTACTAAGCCATGTTAAGTATATGTTGCCGAGCATGATCTGTCAAGGTGAAATTTATAATTTTGAATGATCTTGTAGAGTTTTGTAGAACTAAGCAAAAAATGTGATAAGCCCTAAACAATTGAAATCTGGGGATTATCACATTTGGCATGCTACTAGAACGTAAAAATTGCTTTCCAAATGTTTGGCACCCGTTTCCGCCAACGGATTCTTTGTGATTCGTTCTTGTTCTACAACAAGGTTGATCTTGTCGTACAATTCGGCGCTATCAAGTTCACCCCAGGTTCCTTTAAACTTGTCGCTAAACCGTGTGGGCTTTTTAATCCCCATTCGATATAAAGCTTATGTGATTGCACAGGAATACAACATGTCTGTGATCTTTCACCTCCGGCATACTCACCTGTCTTGCATATCCCGGCCCGCCGGATAGGGACATGCTGGACGGCCATGAGAATCCGGCCTTGTGCAGTCGCCGCTTTACCTGCCGGATCAGGTTTGTCGGGTCGAATGTGATCGGCGTGAAGAGATGCAGGGCCACATCCGTCTCCTCCATAAGCGGGCCGTCGTCTGCGTAGAGGCCACCCTCGGTGTCCAGGCGGTAGACAAAATATCCGCCGTGGCATTTGATGTCGCTACAGCCGATATCCCCGAGTTTGCCGAAGGGCTCAAGGGCGGGGTTCTTGAGCGTCAGGTATTGTTGGTGGATGCATGTTTCGATGTAGTTGATGAGGTCCGTGCGATGCTTGCCCGCAAGAGACGTGTTCGGCCGTGATTGTTCCAGGTTGAGACGCGGATGAATGTAACCAATAAGCTTTACCGAATTTGCGAAGATCTGCAGATCCGGAAACGTGCAACACACAAGGCGCGAAAGACGTATGCTCAATAACGGAATGGACCCAGATTTTGTGCGTGTGTAAGCAGGGCACCGCAATCTGGAAACGACGCTGAACTCATATACATATTCAACGACCAGGGCGGCGCAAGCCCAGGCCGACCTGGAGCGGATATTGCCCCCCACATCCCCAAAGGAATCAAAAGGAATCAACACACGCACCACATCGACCCTGTAAAAGCCCTGCAATTGCAACGGTTTCCCCGGGTTTATAGGCGGATCCATTGTGGATTCGATTCCGACCATCAGCTCCAGAAACCCTTGCAATTGCAAGGGTTCAAAAAGGTCTTTTACGATTAAAAAGGAGCCTGTGTCGTTTTGAATACGCACTGGTTCCTTTTTTATATGATTTCAAGTGCAATCATCATGCCTGCATTGCTTTCTTCAATTTGACACAATTGGATTTAATCGTTCTTTTTGATTTTAGTGTTGAGATGGAAAACATGCTGCCAATGGATAAGCGGGAGGTAAAAGCGATGAAAAAAACCAGCAATACAGCGCTTAAAAAACATCTTCATATTTCTTTGTTATGCTGTGTATTGCTTGTGATTACTCTGCTAATTACAGCCTGCAATGAATATGTGGAGACTCCCTTGCCGGAAGATATTACATCGGAACACCAATTCTCTATAGAACCCGCACCTGAATATCCGCCGGAAAGCGTATCCATCCCTAAGCTTTTGGCGCCGCAACATAACACGTTGTGTGTTAGTAGCGAAGGGCCTTCATTAGCAATCATGCTTGATGGAACTTTGTGGGTTTGGGAAGATAATACTTACAGTCAGCTCGACACTGGCAGCGTGCCAGTGCAAGTTGGCATAGATGCGGATTGGGTGAGCGTAGCATCAGGGTGGCTTTTTACAATAGCGCTTAAAGACGACGGTACACTTTGGACTTGGGAGTGGGAGTATGGCGAATTCGCAGAAAAAGCAGAGCCTTCTTATCTAAAACAGCTTTACTCGAATCCTGTCCAAGTTGGCACGAGTGCAAATTGGGCAAGTATAGTTGCAAGCCAATGGCATATTGTAGCGATCAAAACAGATGGAACACTTTGGGCGTGGGGCCTTAATTGTGATGGTCAACTCGGCAACGGTGACATTGCTGAGGTTGGCTTGAGGCACATTTTGGAAAATCGAATTTTAGAGCCAATCCAAATCGGGACAGATACGGATTGGGCTAGGGTTTCAGCAAATCGTTCGGGGACAATGGCGCTCAAAACAGACGGCACGCTTTGGGCTTGGGGACGGGTCGCAAGCTGGTTTGGTGACGGACGCGCCTGGAGCCGATATACGCCGCCCCAAACGACACCTCTGCAAATCGGCACAGACACAGACTGGGTAGCCGCATCAGCAGGGAATGCCAACACATTTGCACTCAAAAGCGATGGGAGCCTATGGGCTTGGGGGAACAATCCAAGGGACTGGTTGGGCGTAGACAGTTTGGATGAAATAATTGTAACGCCCATGCAAATTGGCACAGACACGGATTGGATAAATGCGGCGACCGGCTTCAACCGAGCGGCACTCAGAGCTGATGGCAGTCTTTGGTCTTGGGATCTGGAACGAGATGAGAATGGTTACCCGGCCAATGGAGTACGTCTCATAATGATAATAGCGCCGGTTGGCGAGGATCTGTAAGCGGCAAATAATAACACAGAACCGCCTGAGCGACCATATGGTCGCCCAGGCGGTTTTTGCTCTGTATGAGGCCAGCGCTTTTAGCGGGCGCTAGTCACATGATTGTCTCTATCTAGTTGGGCCACGTGATTTCCGTCCACAGTTCCATGTCTCTGTATACCGGTGCCGCCGCAGTGCCAACATTCCGATTCTCTGTCACGAAATAGTGGCTGTGGCTCACTTCGATGACCAGGAAGTAGTACCACTGGCCTACTTGTACATCCGAGAAGCGGCGAACATCGGTTGCCACGTCTGCCAAGCTGGCTGTATCAATCGTACCATCTCGGCCCAGTGCACGGGCAATGACCGCCGCTGCCTCCGCTCTTACGATGCTGTGGCCAGGTCTGAGATTGCCTTGTCCATCGCCGCGCAGCCAACCCTCATTGACCACTGCGTTGACCAGGGGACGGGCCCACTCCGCCGTCTGCCCCATATCCGGGAACGTGACTGTGGCGTTGTTTGCCGGATCGAGGCCGTACGCTCTTGCCACCATGACCGCTAATTCTTGTCTCGAAATGGGCTGGCGGGGGTTGAATACACGGTTGCCCTGGGCGTCATTGCTGCCTTGGACAATGTCATAGTGGTGCGCCCATGCGATGTATCTCGCCTCCCAAAGGGTGGCGGGGACATCCGTAAATGGCATTGAAGGCGTCGGCGAGGTCGCCGTCCGGGACGGGCTGTTCTCCGGAGCGAAGGTACGGACCAGGATCGCCGCTACTTCGCCTCTGGTGATGATGCCGCTGGGGGCAAAGTTCCCGTACTCGTTGCCCTGCATGAACCATGCGTGGAACCCGGGTACAACTACCTCTTCCCACCGTGCGTAAATACGCAGGGTGCCTGCGTCGCACAGCATATCTTCGACCACATACTCGTCAAAGTCTTTGGCGTCGTCTCCCGCCGGATCCAGGTACCAACCCTCAAAGGTGAAGCCTGTACGAACTGGGTCGGCTATGCTTGGCTCTGTCGCCGTTGTGCCCAATACCACCGTATTCTCGTAGAACGCTTCGTCTTTATCATCTGCAACATCGTAGTTCCAGAGGAATATGACGTCTACTTCCACCGGCAACGCCGTCCAGATCGCATAGAATGTCCGATCTCCGTAAATCGTCAACTCGGACAGATTTCCGATTACCGTACCGTCTTCCGTCGCTGACCAGCCCAAGAACGTGTAGTTCGCTCGGCCTACGCCAGTCGGAATGCTACCCAACCTCTGGCCGTACTGGACACGCTCCGTCGGATTCGCCGTCGCACCCGCAATATTGCCGCCCTGTAGATCATACGTCACCGTGTACAGCCGGGCACTCCAGATGGGATAGAAGGCGGTGGGGCCTGTAATAGTAATTTCCGCCCAATCGGTGATTATTGCGCCGCCCGGCTCTGCGGCCCAGCCCTGTAACGTGTAGCCTCTGCGTGTCACTTCAGGCACCAGCTCCGAATTAACAGTTGCGCCATCTGGCATTCTGATCACTACGGTATCGAACGTGACATCATGATAGGTCGCCACTGCCCAAATTGCATAGAGGGTAATGTCGGCTGTATTGTGGACGTGGAAACTCGACAGGGCAAAAGGTGCGGCCGGGAGCCCCGGACTCGCCGGGGACGGTGTCGGTGTGAAGGACCACCCGAGGAATGTATGCTCCGCACGGGTCGGATTTTCAATCTCCGCCCTGTCGATGGCCTTGCCGTAGCGGACGGTCAGGCTCTCTGTCCCGGCTACGCCGCCGTTGGGATTGAATGTAATGGTGGCCGAGGATGTTTCCATGAATGTCACTATTTCCGGCCGTGCCAGGAACTCGTCTGGGTCAATAACCGCCCAGAACGCCAGTTTCGGCTGATAGTAGGTGTCAAAGAGCAAAGGCATTCCATTGGCTCTCCAGCCGTGATCGTCTTCCCGTCCCCACAAGGTGACGGATTCAATAATGTCTGCGTGAGTGCGGTAGATCTGGAACAGTTGCGCATAGAGAACCGCTTGGCTCATCTCTTGACTCTCAGTGAGACGGCGGCCATTGTGCTGGTTGTAGTAGGTCCCCTGCACGAGATCCAGCTCGGTAACCGAGAGACGTGGTACAATGCGGTTCGTCACACCTGCAAAGCGCACTGCATTCGCCGGCTGTGCCGCCAGGTAGTCGAAATAGTCGGATGTATTCTCAAATGCCTCGACAAATGCGTCGATTGACGCCTGAACATCGGCGGGATCAATCCAGCCTGTCCAGAAGTGGGCTTGCATCCCGATCACATCAATCAGCGGACGACCCGGATCCGTGTTGCGGGAGTCCATGATCCAACGGTTGTTGAGTTCTTCGACCATCATGGCAATCGAGTACCGTTTCGGTGCGATTTCTTCGTTGAAGTCGTTGTAGTAGGAGAGCACATCTCCCCGGCCGTTTGCAATCAGCGCAAGGCGGGTGAATACGAATGCGTCATAGATGTAGTCAGACGGGCAATCCGGACGTACTTCAATGGTGGCAGGCGCCCCTGCTACTACGCCGTAATCCGGGTTCGGCACGATGCTCGGCGTGTTGTAGGAGCGGAGCCATCTGCTGCCGCTGCCGCCTGTACCGCCTTGCCCCACTTGCCCCCCTGATACGATATCCCAGCTACGCAGGCCTTGGCGCCAGTCGTTGCCTTCCAAGCGGGGATCCATTGCACCGTCCGTATTATACCAGAAGACCTCATTGAGGACATCCCAACCTGTTACGCTGTCGGCGAAACGCTCGACTACAGTGTTGATGTAGAGTTGCATTCTCTCTTGCGCTTGCAGGTAATGGGTAACTGCGTTGCCCGGCATGGGCCAGGACGGTGACTGGCTGTGCCAGACCAGAGTGTGGCCGTGCAGGTCGAGATCATTTTCCGCCGCCCAGGCCTCAATCTGCCCTGCGCCGCCGGTTACCGGGAAGGGTTCTGCCGGCGGGCCGCCCCAGCCTTGGGGTTTCATTGCATTTTCCGCCGTGACCTGATCGTAATGGAATACGAAGTGGTCTCTCAAATATCCGTTCGGGTCACCTGCGGCCGAAATTTGGCCCGGCTCCACGATACTGCCAATGGGGAAATAATCCACATGGGCTCGGCTGAGAGATGGGAGCTCGCTGGGGTGCAGCGTCCAGAGCTCTGTCCGGTGATCCACACGCCCCAGATCCTGTTGATCCCGGGTGATGCGGATATCGTCTATGTACCAGACATCCGGCATGTTTGCCGCATTTGAACCGCCTGGGCGGAAGTCGAAGAAAGTAATAACTCCTTCTACAAACTGGGGCCGGATATCCACCACAAACTCGACCCACTCACCCATGGGTATCCAGTGATAGCTGGGGTTAACGGTCGGCCGGCCGCCTCCGCCTTGTCCGCCGCCGCCGCTGCCGTTGGGGGTAACCAGAGGATGTACAACTGTGTTGGCACCGCCCCTGGGCGTCGAACGACCCGGATTCCCTTCAATGGGGACATAAACCATCGCACGGAACTCGTAGGTGTATCCTGCCGGCAGCGGGAATGGCGGCGTGATGCGAACCGTATTTTGCGCCGCTGCAAAGTTACTGCCACGGTTGATGCGGAGCGCATAGTTGTCGTCATAGCCAACACCTGGGCCCTGCACCCACGATACCGTGGAGGCCGTTTGGCCCATTCCTGCCGGCCCCGGGTTGAACATATCGCCAAAGTCGGCCCGGTCACCCGGTGCAAAGGTTACTTCAATGGGGAATGTTTCACTTACCCAGATCGCATAGAACGTGGCGGGGCCTTCGTGGAAGCCAATGGCATTGCCGAAATTCCAACCATTGTTGGCGGCATTGTTCATCACAATGTTGCCGGATTCGTTGCGGATACCCCAGCCGCGGAATAAGTGTCCTTCCCGCACCGGGTTCGCCACACCTGTGGCACCGCCTGTACCCGGCTGGAATCCGCCTGAATCTGCCAGCACCGGCGCAATAGCTGTTCCCCACAGAACCTGTCTCTCCACGTGGGTACTGTTTGTGCCGTCATTTCGCATAAACCGCACATCGAATGTATTGTCCGCCAGGAAGCCTGTGGGATCCAGGAATGCATCAAAGGCCAGTTTCGGCTGTTGGAAGTAGTCAAACAGAACCGGCATACCCTGATGACGCCAGTGGAGGTTGTCAGAGACACCCCAGAGCGTGACCCGTGTAATGTTTTCTGCGTGCTCTCTGTATATCTCCATCAGACGTGCGTAGAAGATCGCCTGTTGCATCTCTTCCAGCGGTGTAAGCAGCTGGGATTCCGCCTGTACACGGCCCCAGGTGGCGCCGCCCCAGCTACCCCAGTTGCCGATGGGTGCATCAAGCTCTGTAACCGATGTGTATACACCTGCTGTACGGGTGTAGCGTAGGATGGCAGTTTCGACAGCGGCTAAGCTATCGTGTCCGATGGCCGGTGCGCCGCCTGTCATAAGTCCGGTTGTCGGATTGGGACGACCGGCCCAGAAGTGACCTTGCATACCGATAACTTCGATCAGCGGACGGTCTGCATCGGTATTCCGGGGGTCTGCTGCCCAGCGATTGTTGAGCTCAAGCACCATCTGTGAGGTAACAATCGTTCTGGCGTTGTTAATTTCATTGTAGTCATTGTAGTACAAGACTGCAGCCGGATCTGCTAAACGCGTGAATACAAACGCATCATAGATGTAGTCACTGGGATGCAGTGGACGACCGTCCACGTTGGGCGGTGCGGTGGCTGCATCGGTGCTGTATGCCACCTGCCACGGAGACCAATCACGCAATCCGCCTTGCCACCAGTTTGGGCCGACAGCATCAAAGTTGAGGACGCCCGGAGGTTGACCGGCAGTTATGCTGGCCGGTATGGTAAAGCCGCCGGGCGGGTTCACCACCTCGTTTACCACATCCCATGCCGCAACACGGCCCTCTGTGTGGCCGACGAAGTCACGGATGAAGATTTCCATATTCCGCTGTGCCTGGGCACGTGTGAGCGGCGATCCGTCCTCGTTCTGGTTGAGGAACCACGGGGATTGCCCGGAGTGCCATACCAGGGTGTGGGCCTGGACGGGGATATCGTTGTCCTCTGCCCAGTCTAAGAATTGATCCACCTGTGTGAAGTCGGCGATGAGGGTATCCGTATCATCACAGATGCCGAAAGAGTGGTAACCCGGTTTCATAACATTTTCAGGCGTCACGAAGTTAAAGTGGTGCGTGAACATGTCAGTAAACTCGCCGCCGAGCTGGAACGGCTCTGCAATGTTGCCGATGGGGAAGTAGTCTTCCCACGCTTCCGCCAGTGAGTCCACTGCAAGCGCCGCATCCCAACCCGTTGACGGGACAGTAGATGGAATTGTCGGCAGTGTTGTCACTTCTTCCAATAGCGTGACTCTGATGTTATCCAGATGCCAGACCGCCGGGATCATTCTGGCGCCGCCTGGAGGCGGTGCGTCCCCGCCCGGTGCGGTGTTGGTGTGGAAGCGAATGTCCATCGTATAGATGGGCTCCAGGGTGAAGTGGCGCATTTCACCGTCCACAAGGCCCATGCCCGGTGTGTGCATCACATATTCAACCCATCTGCCCTGGGGCGTATACGCCGTGGAGTTGGGACCCGCAAATCCTGTTCCATTGGGATCCGTGGCAGTGATTGTACCCGGCGGATTTACCAGGGGCCAACTGAATCTATTTGCCTGGAATTCATTGAAATTCACGCCTGGCAAAGAGAACGTCAGGCCCGGTGTTGTCGGGATGAAGATATCAAAGCGAATTTCATACAAGTTGCCGGCGGGTAACGGCTCATCAAAGGTAAGCCGTACAGAGTTTTCGGCCGGATCCCGGCGCAGCCGGTGCTGATCTGGCAACGTATTAGTGACACGCAGGAAATGGTTGTCGCCTGAGCCGTGGCCGACGGCTTGTTCAATCACCACATCGGCACCCGGGGTGAGCATGTCCTCGTGGTACGCCCAGTTGCCCGGTCTGAAGTTGATCTCAAGTGGCAATCCGCGCGTTGTAGCGGAGATCCAGCGGGCGTACAGGGCCAGATCCGCTGTAATTCCGGTGCCGAAGTTGAACGGTTGCAGACCTGCACGATCCAGCGCCCAGCCGTCGAATCTGTATCCGGCAGGCGCCTCCGGTGCGGGATAGGGTGCGGATACGGTGCCGGAGGGCAGCACGCTCTGTGTCGTATGAACCGTGTCATCCGTTGGGTTGTGGTTGCGCATAAATGTGACTTGTACGGCTGACACCAAGATGGTGAAGGTTCTCGTGGTCACCTCATTCACGTGGGGCGTCTCGGCCCTGACAGTGACTGTAAAGTTCCCCGCCTGTGTCGGCGTACCGCTGATGAGACCGTTTTCGTCGATGGTGAGACCGGAGTCCGCCAGCGTATGAGAGACGATCTCAAGGGGCACCTGGTTTGTCCACGGCCGATCCACAGGACGGAAAATCGGATGGGTTACGCCGAGTTGAAGGGAAAACGCCTGGTTGAGCGCCGCAGTATGGACTGCCGCAGCCGGCGTGATTTCCGGCGCCTGCCGTGCCTGTTCTCCCACCTCAATAACCGCCCAGAAGTTCGGTTGCGGATCATACGCATTGTCAAAGGCAACCGGAGGCGGTGTAGGCCGCCAGGAGTGGATGCCCGCTTTGCCCCAGTTGATAACCGTGTCGAGATAATCTGCAAATTCCAGATAGAGCGATGTGAGCTGCCTCCAATGCTCCGCCTGCTGCGCCATGTTCGTGATATTGCTATCCCACTCTGTTACTGCGAGACGGACACCGAGAGAGGAATATAGCTCAAACGCACGGCGCAGATCCGTAAACTGCCCAAGGTGTCCGGGGGCGGCAGCGACAGTGCTAAAGTGCTGCTGCAGGCCAAATGCCTCAATCAAGAGACGGCGGCCATCTTCTATGTACGCTTCGAGGGTCATAGTCGAGTCAGCTTCCGGGTTGTTGTCATAGTCGGCTGCCCAGCGCTCGTTGACGCCCCAGATCATGTTGGCGATAACACGTCTCTTACCGATTTGCTGCTCGTTGTAATCGTTGTAGAAGAGCATTGCAGCCGGGAAAGCTTCCCGGGCGTATACGTAGGTGTAATACACAAAGTCAGACTCATGCCATATTTCACCTGTCGGCACATCGCCCGGCTCAAAGTTTGCAAAGGCAATCCGCCATTTGTTCACGCCAACGCCTGGCGGCCGGAGGCTTTCTCTCCAGTCGCCCGGTCTCCAGTCAGCCGGAGCCTGGTTCGTACCATTTGCCGTCGCACCCGCTAGGGTAGTGCCTACGACTTCATTGATAACGTCCCAGGAGGCGAAGACATCTGCGCCCGGGCCGCCTGCTGCAATCCCAAATTCCGGGTGGTCGTTGTAGTGATCTGCAATTGTATGTATCCACCAGCGGAGATTTTCGCGCGCTTCCGTACGATGCAAGAAGGTACCGTCAGCGTTTTCCGTCAGCCAGCGGGGTGACTGTGAGTGCCACTGTAAGGTATGGCCGTGTAGTGTCAGGTCGTGCTCAATGGCAAAGCGCACAACACGGTCAGAGCGATCAAAGACGATGGACTCTGTCACACCTGGACGCAGATAGCCCGTCCCTGGGTAGGGGACGTCAGAGCCGGCGCCGACTGTAGCCAGCTCGTCAGGCTTGTGCCAGTTCTCGGCGGTCACGACGCTGTATTGTTGTACAAAGTGTTCAATTGTATTCCCCCGCATCATCTGCCAGGAGACGCAATAGATGTTGCCCCATTGCCAGAAGGGCTCAAAGGTCTCATTCAGCGAAGGGAGCTCCATATCCCAATGGGGAAGAGATAACCTAGGCGCAATGGCCGGATTCAAGTAAGAGATTTCAATATTGCGGATTCTCCACTCTGCCGGTTGATCCTCACCGGAGAAAATGAAATCAATGGTTTCAATGTGGTTTGAGAGCGGCGCTCTGCTTCTCGTCGGCAGAGTGATGCTTCTCTGTACCCATTCCCCTGTGGGAATCGCCCACAGATCCGCATACTCCGCTTGGGGAATATCCGGAAGGATAAACGCATTAAAGGTCGGTTGCTGATTGTGGAAGTCAATCGTTTCCATGGGCGCGCCCGTGTGTCTGTTGGTGGCAAGGGCGTCACGGTTGATCAAAATTTGCGGGAAGGGCGCCGTTGAACCGTGTGCGGCCGGTACCCAGACTTCATAATTAAGCTGCCAAGTTGTACCCAATGTGAGCGGTTCAGGCAAGGTTAAGCGGATCCCTGCGCCCTCTAGGGCAACTGGTGCGGAATAGGCATCAGCACGTGTCGCCGCCGGAACGGCGGCCGGGTTAATTCCAGCTTGGATGACATTGTCCGTGCCCCAAACCCAGTTTGCGCCGCCTGTGCGTGTCGGCGTGAACAGGTCTTGCTCGCCAGCTTGGGGATTTTGGAAGCTGGCAAAGGCCATATGAGTCGTCGGAGTCCAGCGAGAAAGTGCTGACCCGGCGGGCGGAACATTATGGTGCAACGTCACATCATCCACAATAAACTCAACGTGCTGGCCCTGTAGCGACGTCCAGATACGGGCGTGCATACGGTCATATGCCTGGAAGGCCGAAAGGTTTCCTGAAATTGTGAAGGGATGCTCTAAACCAGGCGTCGGATTCGCCGGAATATTTGCGGAACCCGCAATGCTGGAAGACTGTTGTGACCAGTTGGGGTTGATGCCGTCCATCTGCATCACTGTACCCGGCGGAATCGGGCCGATTGCACGGCCTGTGAAGGTCACGGTGTACGTGTATGCTGTCCCCGGAGCCGGAGCAGGCACGGTATTTTGCAGATGCAGCGGACGCAGACGGAGGTCAAGCCCCGCATAACGCACAGCACGATCACTGACACGAATAGAGTTCATACCGTTGTGCTCTTCGACGGTAAGTACCGTCGATGCGATTGGGGAGGTCGTCAAATACGTCGGCGTACCGCCTCCGAAGAGCGGGGTGCCGTCAAGGGTATAGCCCAAGTGGGGGGCGCCTGCAATTTGCACGGGGCCGCCGCTGGCGTCGATGCCCTGCAATTCGGGATCGTGCCGCATAGAGTAGAGCACGTTAGCAGGCAGTTGGCCGATGGGAATTGTGATACTCTGCACTGGGCTCAACGGACCGTCCCGGTGGGCCGCCGGATTTGCGATGGGACGGATTTGGATCGTATGGGTGTGTAACTCCGCCGGCGTGCCGCTCAGACCCAGAGCCTGCACATAAAAATGTGTGGCCGGCGCATTGACAAGGGCAGATCCGCCGGCCGCCCAGTTGGCTGGCACTCCGCCTACATAAATGCGGTATGCGACGGCATCCGGGACAGGGGCCCAGCTCATGCGGCCTTGGCTGGCACCAACCGGTGCAAATTGAATATTACCTGCTCCGCCCAGACGCGGGAAGAAGGTACCGCCGCCATCCAGAGTGAGTTGACCGAAGTTTTCGGTGCTATTCCAATTGTTATCAGCGGGGTCGCCCCAGCCGAAGACTGCGCGGTGTGCGCCGCCCGGCCCCGCCTGACCGTTAATGGAGATGTCAAACCCGACGAGGAGACCATCTCCCAAGGTAATGTTTTGGTTCGTGCGGAAGGGAACCGCCGCTGTGACTATCGCATTGCCGACAGAATCAACTTGGCTGAAGGTCTGTTGGACATTTCTGCGTGCCACAGCGTTCCAGGCGTGGCTGTAGCCGTTTGCAACGGTCACAGTGCCGAACTGGTCACCGGAAATGTTGCCGTTGACCCCGACTCGGAATTGTGCGCCCATAGAACCCCGTGCGCCACGGTGGTTGGTTTCACTCAACCAGATTTCGACGCAATCTTGCTCGTGGGCGTTGCCTGTTGTGATCCAGCCGTCCATGCCGGTGGTGGCACCAGCAGTGACATTTCTCGTCCACTCAACACGCACGTAGAGATTGTTGTCATCCCACAATACACGCGCCGCAGCGTTGGTGATTGTCGCCGCACCGTCGTGTTGCGGCGCACGATTTTGTGCAATGGGAAACGATGCGGCCGTCTGCCATAAGGGATGGTTGTTGTCGAGGAAGCCGTTGCCGCCACCGAGGACAAATGCATTGTCGTCCACATGCACGGCAAATGCTTGGGGTAAAAGCGGATTGATCACTTGGGTTGCAGGCGTAATCGCCTCAATTTCTGTCAGCGCATCGACAAGTGAAATCGTTTCCAGTGTCTCTTCACTCGTGTCTGCTGCAAAACCCGGCACGGCAAGTGAAAGAGCCATAATGACTGCGAGGAATAATGCTAAGGCACGTCTCTTAAGTTTTGAATACATGGAATATGCTCCTTTTCCTCATTATTTTATTATTTTATTTTCATGTTTTGCTGCCCTCTAAAAAATGTGACAAATACTCCTTTCTTGACACGCTATTTTGCGATTTAGAAGTGCGGCATATATTGCTTTTAAAAATTTTTGTTTGATCTGTCCAGTTTTATATAATAAAATAGTGCACATTATACAAATTCAGCTGCGCAGTTTGATAGGAAACATTATTTACAAACGAATTGTAGCATGATTACAGTGAATTTGTCAATATAGAAAGACCCGCTGCAACCACAAAAAAGGCCTGTCAAGACATGAAGTAAAATGCGTTCTCAAATCCCAGTTACTCTGCGATTTCATATATTTTGACGTTACTTGCAAGAAGCAGCTTGCGTGCCCGGGGTTGTATCGCCCTCCTCTCCATTTCAGGCCAACTTGTCCCAAAGTACGGAGCTACCACGCAAAAACGCCGCCCCTCTTGTCTTTGAGGAGCGGCGGTTTAGTGTGGGTTAGCTCGCATTACTGGGTTTATATGGGGTTATACATCGGAAATGATTGCAACTTTAAAACTTACGCTCCAAACCGCTGCATATACCGCATTAGGATCGCCGCCGCTTCGGCCCGGACGGCGGTGCCTTGCGGAGTGATTCTGCCGTCATTGCCGGTGATGAGACCGGCGTATACAGCCCAGCGCATATAGCTCAGCGCCCAACTGCTGACGGCACCGTGATCGGTGAATTGGTTAAGGCTAAAGTTGATCGGCATTGTGATGTCTTGCCCGGTGAACCGGGCATAGCGGAACATCATAATTGCAAACTGCTCTCTCGTAATGGATTCATGGGGGTTAAACCGCCCCTGATAGCCCAAGACAATCCCGTTCTCACCGGCCCAGACCACGGCATCACGGTACCAGGTATCCGTGGCTGGCACGTCGGTAAATATGGGCCGGAACGTCACTGCGGGCTGGCCGTCCATGTTCCAGAGCATCCTCGCCACCTGTGCACGGGTGAGGGTATCGGTGGGCCCAAATGTCACAGGCCCGGTGCCGACCATTACGCCCTCGTTGTAGACAAATGCCACGGCGCTGTTGAACCACTGCCCCCGGTTGACGTCGGAGAAAGGCGTGTCGGCTAGGGGGATTGTGACGGTGCCGGAGAATCCTGCGTTAAGGTTGCGTGGGTATATCACATGCCAGGAAAAATCATATTGAACTTGTGTCGCATTCGCAGGAAGGTTTGTCCAAGTAATATTCGGCTGTTGATACGTGCCTCCATGACTGATCGCCCCAAGCCATGGAATAAACGTCCCATCTGTGTCACGAACAATGCTTTCAACTACTAGAGAGCCATTCACAACTCTTGCCGGAGATAATGTGATAGCCTGCTCATGCAATGTAAGGTTGTGCACACGAGTCAGCCCACGCAGAGGTCGCAAGTCGGTAATTTGATTCCCCCACAACATTAGGATTTCAAGGTTAATCAAGCCAGAAAGCGGGGCAAGATTTTGAACACGATTATCCGCCAAGCTCAGAACTATTAAGTTGTTAAGTCTGGACAGGGGGCCAATATCGTTGATCTGGTTTGCCCCTAGACATAACAGCTCTAACCATGTCAGCCCGGACAACGGGCCGATATTGCTAATCTGGTTGCTGCACAGTTCCAACCACTCTAACCGAGTCAAACCGGATAGGGGTGCGAGATTGCTGACTCGGTTATTGCTCACCTCTAGCAAAACTAAATTCGTCAACCCAGCAAGAGGTTGCAGGTTGCTAATTTGGTTATAGCACAGCCAAAGTACTACTAGCTGTGTCAGCCCGGACAATGGGCCAATATCGCTGATCTGGTTTCCGTCCAGTCCCAACCCCTCCAACTGACGCAGACCAGAGATGGGCCGAAGATCACTAATCCGATTCTCACCGAGATCAAGCACACTCAAATTAGGCATAAATTGCAGACCCTGTAAATTCTGCACATTAGCATCAATGAGTTCAAATGACCAAACTTCATTTAATTCAGCCTGGGTGATTCGGGCACTCGTTGCTCTTCCAAATCCCTCCGCCACAAGCTGGGCGATAGCGGGATCTGGGAAGATGCTGGAGATGGCGGCGGGCGGTGTCGCCAGTGGTGCGATCTGATCGGCTGACGCCGCTGCAAAAGACGCATCCCGTTGGATGTAGGAACCGGCATCGGCTCTGCGTTCACGCATAGTAGCCGCCAAGCCGGATTCCGGCAGTTCCGCACACTCCACCGCCTCCGTATCCCCCGCCACGGCGGATAGCGGCACCAGCGTAAGTAGCAGACAACACACCAACAACAGACATAGCCCTCGTTTTAGCTTTTTGAACATTTCTTTACCCCCGAAATTGTATTTTTATACAAATTTACCACGAAGAAACATGTCTGTCAATCACTTATTTACTTTCTATTCCAACTCCTCTGCCAGCGCTTCCCATTGGTCGTACAGCTCGGCCAGCCGTGTATCCAGCGCCGTTTTTTGCTCGGCGATTTCCATTAATGCCTCATAGTCGCTTGCACAGTCCGCTTCTTGTTGCTCCAGTTCCTGGGTTTCGCCCTCAATCCGGGCGATTTCTTTTTCCAATTTGGCCATCTGCTTCTCGGGAGACGGTCCGCCCCGCCGATCCGGCTTTTTTTCTTTCCGTTTCTGGCTCTTTTCAATTTGCTCGAACCGGGCCGTCTGTTCCAGGCGATTGCGGTATTCCTCATATGTCCCGTGAAAATCTGTAATCGCCCCATTTTCCAGGATCCAGATCCGGGTGGCGAAGCGATTAATAAAATAGCGGTCGTGGGAGACGAAGAGCAGGGCCTCCTCGTAGTCCTCCAAGGCCTCTTCCATCCACTCCCGACTCCAGATGTCCAGATGATTCGTCGGCTCGTCCAGGATCAGGAGATTAATATCCCCTTTCATCAGCATACACAGCCGCAGACGGCTCTGTTCCCCGCCGGACAGGACGGACACGGGGGTGAATACATCCTCCCCCTGGAACTTAAACGCCCCCAGCCGATTCCGGGCTGTCTGAGGCGTGACGCCGTCCTCATAGATGAGGGTATCCACCATGCTCCGATTCGGGTTGTCAAACCGGATGATCTGCGGCAGATAGGCCCGCTTCGCCGCAGGGCCGTATTTGACCGCCCCGGCGTCGGGCGGCAGCTCCTCCATGAGAATCTTGAGCAGCGTGGACTTTCCCGTGCCGTTGTCCCCAATGAGGGCAATCCGCTCTCCGCCCAGCACCTCCAAGTTCAAGTCCCGGAACAGTGTCCGCCCGTCGAAACCGTGGGTGAGCTTTTTGATGGCCATCAGTTCGTCGCCCCGAAACTCTTTCTCGCCGAACCGGGCCTTCATCTGCTTCTCTCTGCCCGGCCGCTCTGTCTGCTCAATCCGGGCGATCCGGGTCTGCATGGACTTGGCCTTTTTGGCCATCTTTTTGTTTCCGGTGCCCCAACCTATCATCCGTTCTGCGGTGTAGCTCAAGCGCTTGATCTCCGCCTGCTCTTTCTGCCAGCGCTCCTCCAGCTCTTCCAGTCTCCGTGCTTTTTCCACCACATAATAGCTATAGTTGCCGCTGTAAAACTCTGCCTTGCCCCGGACGATTTCAATGCTCCGGGTAACCACAGCGTCGAGAAAATACCGGTCATGGGAGATGACCAGCACTGTGCCGTGAAACTTTTCCAGATATTCCTCCAACCATTGGGTACTCTTTAAGTCCAGATGATTAGTGGGCTCGTCCAGGAGTAAAATATCCGTCTTTTCCAAAATCAGCCGGGCCAGATTGACACGGGTTTTCTCCCCTCCTGATAGGGTGGCAAACGATTGCTCCCGCATGGCCTGGGGGATATCCAACCCGCCGCAGACCCGGTTGCGGTCCATCTCCATCTCATAGCCGCCCAGGGTTTCAAATTTCAACAGGATCTGATCGTACCGGGCCATAATCCCGGCGTCCGATGCGCCCGCCATCTGTTCCGCTAGGGATTCCAGCTCCGCCTGGAGCCGATATAGCCGCTCATGGGCGCTTTTCAGCACGTCCTCCGTGGTGAAATGCGCCGGATAGGTCGGGATCTGAGAAATCAGCCCCAGCCGCTTCCCGGGGCCGATGACAATCTCTCCCTCATCTTTCTCAATCTCGTCGGAGAGAAGGCGAAACAGGGTGGTCTTCCCCGTCCCGTTTTTCCCCAGGAGCCCCACCCGTTCCCCGGCATAGATCTCAAAGGTGAGGCCGTCGAGAATATTCTTGTCCACTTCAAAGGCCTTGACCAGGCCCTGTACGCTAATATCTACCATACATTTCCCCTGTCTGTCGATGTTCTCCCACATTGTACCGCAAAATCCACTGCGGAGCAAGTGGGGGGTATTTCGCACTGTATACTACCAGGCAACTATTAGCCACCCGCCGGCAACGCCTCGAAAAAAGTCAAATATGTTTGGAAAATCATGTTTGTTTATGGTAAAATAAAAAGGCAATCCTCAGTCGGCTCCGCCGACAGCTCCTTTGAAAAAGGAGCTTTAAGGGCAAGGGAGTATTTATATGCAATACAAAACAAGAGAATACCCCCTATTCTCGGCGTGCGGGCTAAATTGCGGGCTGTGCCCCCGCTATTATACAGTCGGATCATCTAGGTGCCCCGGTTGCGCCGGAGAGGGATTTTCCGACGTACATCCTCCATGCGGCATATTGTCCTGCTGTCAGCGCAAGGGCGTAGAATACTGTTTCGAGTGCCAGGACTTCCCCTGTGTGAAATATAACAGCGTGGATTCCTCCGACTCGTTCATCACCCATAGGAACCAGTTTCACGATATGGAAAAAGCAAAACAGATCGGAATGGAAGCCTATGCAACGAAACTGAATGAAAAGATTATCTTATTAGAGACGCTCTTGAAAAACTATAATGACGGACGGAGAAAGAGCTTTTTCTGTCTGGCGGTCAATCTCCTGGATGTAGACGATATTAAGGCCGTTATGACACAGGCCGCTGATGAAATCGGGCCGGAGACTGGGCAAAAAGAACTCTCCGCAACCATGGTTCGGCTGTTTGAAGAGATGGCCAAAAAGAGAGATGTCTCGTTAAACTTGCGTAAATAGTCGATTATAGTTTCAGTTTTATTACAAATCATCAAATCCCTTGCACAGATAAAACCATGTGTGATATACTACCTTTGGCAGAATCTATTTTAGGAGCATTAGACTATGAGCAAGAAAAAACAAACTATCATCGTGTGGTGTTTACTGTTTTGTATCATACTCACCCTGACGCCTCAAGCGCTGGCGGTGCCGATAGCAGTGCGCTCTACAGACGGCTCCCGCAGTATTGCCACCGACAACGAATGGGACGCTCTGATACATATCAATGCCCTGCGCCATGCCGAAGGGCTCGCCCCTCTAGCCATGGCGGAGCGTATTCAGCAGGTGTCCGCCCTGCGTGCATGGGAATTGGTGGGCCATTTCGATCACACACGCCCCGATGGAACGGCGTTTTATACGGCTATCGACCAGGCGGAAATTCCATACGTCAAAGCCGCTGAACTCATCGCACACTCCTTTTTGTCCGGTCGAACCGTAGTAGACGAGTGGGCGAACTCGGAAGAAGAATTAGCCATTCTTTTGGATGGCTACTATACCCATATCGGCTTAAGCCACAATCTTAGCACAGATGTCTGGGCCGCTGTATTCGTCGGAACACACAGCCACGAACACCTGGCCCTGCATCCATCTGGACTCCGCCATATCCCCGCCGGCCAGCCCCTTTCCACTCTAGGCCTCATTGCTGTCACGCAGGGTGCCCTCGGCGAGAGCTATATTCCCTTGATAGATGCCAACGCCACAGGATTCAACCGCTACCGCCCCGGCGTTCAGACGGTTGCGTTCTCCATTGATGACCTCGTTGTCTCTTTCTCTATCGAAGTGCGCTTTCTGGATGTCAACTACAACTTCCGTCAGGCCGCCTACATCCGCTACGTGGTGCAGCAGGGCCTATTTAACGGCATATCTGAGACCCATTTTTACCCCCGGGGCTCCATGACCCGTGACATGCTGGTCACGGTCTTGGGCCGTCAGGCCCGGCAGATGGGCTTCTCCATTGAGGGCGACCACAATCACTTCTCTGACGTGCGGGACGACAGATGGTATACCGCCTATATCGGCTGGGCGGCAGCCCATGACATCGCCCGGGGCTACGCCGGCAGATTCAACGGAAATGAACCTCTCTCCCGCGAGCAGTTGGCCGTATTTCTCTTGCGTTTTATTGATTTTGCTGAGATAGATGTGCCCCCGGCCCCCTGCTATCCCCCTGACTTTATAGACCGGCACTTGGTCTCTTATTGGGCGCTTGACGCCGTAGACGCCGCTCTCGCACTGGGCCTTTTTGAATTGTTCAACGATGACAATTTCATCCCACAGCGTGACGCTACCCGTGTAGAGGTGGCAATGGCCATGACTATACTGGTGCGTGATTTCATCGACGTTGACCCCGGCGATAATGGCGATGGCGGTTCCGGTAATGGTAATGATGACAATAATGAACAATAAGCAGTTTTTTATACCCGTGAAACATCTCTGTGATTTGCAGAGATGTTTTTTTTGCGCTCCTGTGGTATACTTGACGTATCAGAAAATTTGAAGGTGATTGCTATCTATCCCATCTTACTCATTGACATCGGCAGTACATACACAAAGGTGACTGCGGTAGATTTAGATGCCCCGGTAGTACTCGGCACCGGGGCGGCCCACACCACCATTCAGACAGATGTGACCGCCGGTCTCGCCGAGGCCCTGACCATCTTGGCGCAGCAGACCGGGGTACACTCTTTCCGGGAGCGGTTTGCCTGCTCCAGCGCCGCTGGCGGTCTCGCTATGGTGGCCTCCGGCCTAGTGCCTGCCCTCACGGAAAAGGCCGCCCGGATGGCCTGTCTCGGTGCCGGTGCAAAAGTGATCCGCAGTTTTTCTTACGGTTTGACAGAAGAGGATATGGCAGAGATCGACAGCTTAAATCCCGACATCTTCCTCTTGGCCGGCGGCGTAGATGGCGGCAACGAGAAAAATATCTTGCACAACGCTGAGATGCTCAACACCGCAAAGACGGATTTCCCCATCGTATTGGCGGGCAATCGCAACGCCGCCGCCCGATGTGAGGCCCTGCTCCGAGAGCGAACCGTCTACCGGACGGAAAACGTCATGCCCCGCTTGGATGCCCTGAACTTGGAGCCCATCCAGGCGCAGATCCGTGCGCTGTTTCTGGAGCATATTATCCACGCCAAGGGATTAGGCCAGGTAGCCGAGGAGCTGAATCGCCCCATTATCCCCACCCCCGCCGCCATGTTGGAGGCCATGGAGCTCTTATCCTGCGGCACGGGCAATATCCCCGGCATAGGGGAGCTCGTGGCAGTCGATTTGGGCGGCGCTACGACAGATGTCTACTCTGTCGCCACAGGTGCCCCTGCGGGAGCGAATACTGTCGTCAAGGGCCTCCCGGAACCATTTGCCAAGCGGACGGTGGAGGGCGATATCGGGATGCGCTATAGTATCCACGGGATTTTGGAAGCCGTCGGCATAGAGACCGTGGCCGCCATGAGCGGCTTGGACGCAGAGACAGTGCAGCGCCAGACGGATCGCCTGTTCCAAACCCCGGATACTCTGCCCGATACCCCGGCCTTTGCGGCCTTAGACCGGGCACTGGCCTCGGCCGCCGTGGCCACGGCGGTGATGCGCCACGCCGGTACGATTGAAGAGGTCTATACGCCCCTGGGCCAGACCTTTCTCCAGACGGGCAAAGATCTGACCCAGGTCAGATCCCTTATCGTCACAGGCGGCGCCATTATCCACAGCCCAGATGCCGGGGAAATCGCCAGATACGCACTCTTTGACGATCACTCCCCCACATCTCTGCGGCCCAGAGAGGCAGAGATCTACGTAGATCAACCCTATATTCTCGCATCAATGGGCCTGCTGGCCAAAGCGTATCCCCGAGAAGCCCTTGTTCTGATGAAACAGGCCCTCGGCGTAAAATCCTAACGATTCACGGAGGTTTCCCATGCCATATTCAGATCGGATGCAGAAAAATCATCTCTACAGCGTATTCCTCGCCCCACGGGGCCTGATTCGGCTGGCGGATTTGGGTCTCCAAATCTCCCAGCAATTCCTCTCCCCTTTTGACAAGCTCATCGGCATGGTGGGCAGGGCCGGCAGCGGTAAGAGTATGCTGGCAAAAGGTATGTTCCCCGGCCTGGAGCTGACCAATGACGACACGGGCCTAAACGTCCGCCCCCTGCCGCTCCTCTCCGCCGTAGAGGACAACGTGGGGTTCTACAGCCCTCACACCTACCATGTGGATATCCACTTTGAAGCGGCTTTCACCCCTATGCACCAGTTGGCGGATGCCATTACAGAGGCTGTCGGCATCGGAAAGCGGGTGGTGGTAGAGCACTTTGATTTGGTGCGGCCTTTTATGGACTACAATGCCCATCTGCTCATCGGCATCGGCGAAGAGTTGATTATCACCCGTCCCACCCTCTTCGGCCCGGAGCCCCAGGACATTGCAGACATCGTCCATAAATCGCTCCCCTACCGTTTTATGAGCCATACGGCGGAGGATTTATGCGCCCACTATCTGCGGGAGCACCATGAGCTGGACTTTACCCACGCCGACGTGCGCCACGGCTTTATCTTGAGCTTCCCCCACAAGCCGGAGATCGACTTAGAAGACCTGTCCCGCTACGTCAACGATCTAATCGCCCAAAATCTGCCCGTCTCCTATAAAGACGACAACCACATCCTAGTCGGAGATAAAATCCACCGCTGCACCGGCCCCAGAATGCACGCCGCCCGCACCGGGGATATCCAAAACTTTTCCCTGGCCCAAGAATTTGTGCAGGAACCCATCAGCAATCGCTTTCTGCTCACCGGCATGGTGGGCAAGAGCGGGCATAATCAGATTGGGGATTTGAATAAGATTGAACCTATGTAGAGGGATACGCAGAACCCCCGCAATTCCGGTTGGAATTGCGGGGGTTTTTGTCTGTTATGCTCTATCCCAAAGGGGTGGCATCGTCATAGACGGCTTGGTTGTCTGCCATTATACGTTTATCCGTTCTGAAAATCTCTTTCCAGGCTACGAAAATACCAAGAGCAACAGAAGCCAAAATTGGAACAATCGCCCATGAAAGGTATTCTGAAGTTAAGTATAGCCCTATCGCATCTTGTAGCGCAATCGGGGCGGGAAACGCACTGTGTGGGAGAAAGAACGTCTCTGCAAAATTAATGGCAGTAGCCAAAACCAGAGCATAGAGTACAACAAAAATAATTGTAATTCGGTTGAGTCTTCCGCCGAATAATTTCCAACCAAAGTACGCCCCACCGGGGATAAACATACGTAGCCATATAGCGTTGTCAAAAAAACCAGGCAGATACTCAAGAAAGTATAGCGCTGCTAGAGCAGGGACGCTCCCCACAATGCCGCCAAGCAGACCACCAACCATCCCTTGCAGATATCCTGCAATAAAGCTTTTCTGCTCGATTTTCTCTTTTTCGGTCTCTTGCCAACTTCGCAAGCAATACATATGGACAAGACGCAGACGAGCATCACACCGCATTAGAGCATCTCCTCCAACTCGTTTGCAGAAAGAACAAGTATTCGGCGGCTTGATTCCCTCTTCCCTGACGGCGATCTCTAATGCCCGGATCGTTCGGCTATACAGAGTTTGCGGTTCTTCATTTTTAAGTGCTATATCAACTGAAAAGAAACTCCCAGGCACTCTGATGCCGGGATCGCTCGAAACCCCTAAAACGATGGCCTTACCCTCCAAGCCTTCGGTTTCATACAGTCGCCTTCTAAGTGCTCTGATCTGCCGTCCAGGCAACCTGGTGTCAACAAACAAGTATAAAATCAACTCTTGTTTTTTGACCTCGGCCTCTGCCGGGAACCCAAGCAGCGTCCCACGCCCTATTATTTTTTTGCCGACTTTCACTTTTTGGAATCCAGTTAAATCAAGCATTTCTTCTGTTGTCACAGCTCAATTCCCCCATATCCAAAAATTAAACCTCAACCACAATTGCAGAGATCAAACAAACCCAAAAAGTACAGCAGTACAATCACGCCGAGATTCACGATCACTGCCACCGGAACCAACACCTGAAACTTCAGGTGTTTCGTCTTATGGCGAAACGCCCGCATTCCCAGGAATGATCCGATGCCGCCCATGAGGAATGCACAGCCGATCAGGGCGGCCTCGCTGATGCGCCATTGCTTCTTTTCCGCTTTGCGCTTGTCTATGCCGTAGAGGGCAAAGGTAATCACGTTCCATAATACGAAAGCTGCCGCCAGGACAATATATATAATAGTATGATGATGCATGGTCAACTCACTCTTTTCTTATGTAGTGTCAAGTCCGCAATTCCAAGGGGGAATTGCGGACTTGATTGATTGTAGTATGGTCTTATTTCTGTGCGTTGATCTTCACGCCCGGCCCCATGGTGGAGGCCGTTACGCAACTCTTAATATACTGGCCCTTGGCGGCGGCTGGCTTGGCCTTGATGATGGCGTCGATCAAGGTCGTGTAGTTCTCTACCAGCTTCTCCGGCCCAAAAGACACTTTGCCAATGGGACAGTGGATGATGTTCGTCTTATCCAGGCGGTATTCAATCTTACCGGCTTTCAGCTCGGCGACCGCTTTGGCGATATCAGGGGATACCGTACCCGCTTTTGGGGTGGGCATCAGACCCTTGGGGCCTAAGAGTTTACCGAGACGACCCACTTTACCCATCATGTCGGGGGTGGTCACAATGGCGTCATAGTCAAAGAAGTTCTCTTTCTGGATCCGCTCAATCATGTCGTCGCCGCCGACGAAATCGGCACCGGCATCTGTGGCCTCCTGCTGGCGCTCGTCTTTGCAGAGAACCAGTACACGGGCAGTCTTACCTGTACCGTTGGGCAGAACAACCGCACCTCTGACCTGCTGGTCGGCGTGGCGGGAATCGACACCTAAGCGGACATGCAGTTCCACCGTCTCGTCAAACTTGGCGGGGCTGGCTTTGATGACAGTCTCAAACGCCTCCTGGGGATCGTACAACTTTGTCTTGTCAACGAGCTTTTCGCTCTCTTTATACTTTTTACCTCTGAACAAATTGATTTCCTCCTTTGTGGTTTCCGGACGAACACGTCCTCCCACAGATTTCACGCCTTTCGGCGAATATAATTAGTCTTCTACGACAACGCCCATGCTGCGGCATGTGCCGGCGATCATACGCATGGCCGATTCAACGGATGCGGCGTTGAGATCCGGCATCTTCTTTTCCGCAATCTTCCGGATGTCCTCTGAGCTGATCTTACCCACCTTGTCCTGCTGGGGCACGCCGGAACCCTTGTCTAAATTGATCGCCTGCTTGATTAGGGTGACGGCGGGGGGTGTTTTCGTGATGAAGCTAAAGGAGCGATCTCCATAGACTGTAATGACTACGGGGATAGTAACGCCCATGTCATTTTTAGTACGCTCGTTAAACTCCTTGGTGAACTGGGCGATATTTACGCCGTGCTGACCCAGAGCAGGGCCCACCGGGGGGGCCGGTGTAGCTTTCCCGCCGGTGATTTGCAGCTTAATATATCCAACAACTTTCTGTGCCAAGGTATAAGCACCTCCGATTTATTAGTTATGTGACAGGCTCCACCTGGTCTAGTTCGAGATCCACCGGGGTCTCCCTGCCGAACATGGAGACCACCACCCGAACCATGTCCCGGTCTGGCTCCAACTCCTCCACCGTGCCGAGAAACCCGTCTAAGGGGCCGTCAATGACCTTCACCGTGTCACCCACGTTGTAGGACAAGACAATCTCGTGCTTTTCCACGCCCATAATCTGGATTTCTTCCTCCGTCAAGGGCACGGGGCCGGTAGAACTGCCCACGAATCCGGTGACGCCTCTGGTGTTGCGCACCAGATGCCAGGACTCGTCAGTCATAATCATCTTAATGAGCACGTATCCGGGGAAGATTTTCCGTTCTACGGTTTTCGTCTCGTTCCCGTTTCGCTCCGTTACGGTCTCCATGGGGATACTGACCTCCAGAATCAGATCTAGCATCCGTCTGGTCTCTGCGGCTTTTAGGATGGTGGCCGCAACTGTATTTTCATATCCCGAGTATGTGTGCGCCACATACCACTTTGCAGTCTCCGCCATCGCCCTTACCCGACAAGATCGATCAGGGTTCGGACGGCCAATCCTGCAACAAGGTCAAAGCCCCAAATGGCGACCCCGCATACAGCCATGACTACCAATACCACCCAGGTGTTGTTCATAATCTGGGATCTGCTAGGCCAGGTCACTTTTTTCAGCTCACTGAACAGCCCTCTGAACCACTTGACGATGCGGGTGCCAATGCCTGGCTTTTTGTCCTTCTTCTCTTGACTCATGCTACGTCCTCCCCTACTTCGTCTCTGTGTGTACAGTGTGCTTGCGGCAGAATCGGCAGTACTTGTTCATTTCCATCCGATCCGGCGTGTTCTTTTTGTTCTTCATGGTGTTGTAGTTTCTCTGCTTACAATCGTTACATCTCAAGGTCACTTTTATGCGCAATTTACGGCACCTCCTGTTCTTTTCGCACTGGAAACCCATCCGTCCCCAGGGCCTTGCCTCCCTGTATATTTGACAGTAGCCGATTTCATTTTATTGCACTTCGTGCACAACAAAAAAACCTCTCTGCCGACAGGTAGAGTTAGTATACCATAGATAAAACGGCAAAGTCAACGATTTTTTCGCTTGAAATTGGATTTTTCAGTGAACTGCAAAGGCATCCGCTTAAAACGGATGCCTTTAATTGTTTCCTCTATAGCGTAATCAATCCGAGCACCAAAGCGACTGCGGCCAATACCGCTAAATGCAGCGGGTATAGAATGTAGAACAGCCACTTCATCCGCTTGCCTCGCTCGCCGTTGTAATTTTTCAATAAAACTGCGGCGGCGACGCATCCTATAATAAAGGTTGTCATTACAGTTGCAAACTCTGGATTTCCAATAAGCGGTGAAAATCCTTCCGGAAGAATCTCATAGGGTATCTCCATCGTCGGCAGCAGAGAGAGCCCTAGCCAGCAGACCCCTGCGAAAATAGGCGGCACAATGCGCCTTGCGCGCTCATTCTTAATGATGTAAAACAACAGCACCATGGTGACGCCGATAAAATACCACTCAAAAAACAGGAACGAAATTGGCACGATTAAAATTACATAGAATAGCCAGAACAACACACGGGATTTTATCTTATCATACAACACCAAGGTGAGCAGGCCCAGCGCAATACTAAACATAATATTCAGCCATGGATACATGGCCGGGTTTCCGCCCCCAAGGGGGACGCCCAGTGCCAAAATATGAAACGGCACTGCGATTAGCCCAAATGCGAGAAGCCGCAAAATATATCGCCTAAGGTTCGAGGTGTGCTTGTACCCCTCTACCACAAAGTAGCCCATAATGGGAAAAGTCAGTCCGCCCGCGGCATACATGGGAAACGCCAGCCATGTGGGTATGATTTCCCACCATGTAACAACCATGTGATTTAAGACCATGCCGATGATGGCAATCCATTTCAGTTTGTATGCATCTAAGTGTTTCAATTCAATCAAACCCTCTCTAAAAATCCATTTTGGCGTACAGTACCCGGGTAATAAAATAGGACACGATAAAGACCAGCGCCGACACGGCGAGAATCCCTATTGCAAGCGTTTGAAAAGATATGCCAAACCGATCTCCCGCCCACGGGGCGAGCAGTATGATCCCAATTGCGGCAAACTGACAAACTGATACAAGTCCTGCCTCCCTGCCCCTTCCTATTTTGGAAGAAGCCAGCAGAAAAAACATGCCTGCCATAAAAAACGGCATACCCAGTATAGGCACTATACCCATTATAAGTGCATCCACGCCGTCGTCAAGTAACACACTTTCGCCCAGAACATATCCTACACCGATGGTTGCAACCACAAGTATGACTCCTAGGATTGCGGTAAGCAAAACAGTTATATACTGTACTGCGAGCAAGTTCCTTCTTCTGATGGGCAGTGTGAGTTGAAAACGTTCCCACTTTCCAGACTTATCTCCCATACTCGCCATCACCATCATAGGAAATATGACCAGTGCGGCGAGAGCAAGCATATTGAGAAAAAATGCATGGCCTATCACCAAAAAAGCAACCGCCAGTACAAGGCCGACCAGCAAGACGAGAGAGGCATTTCCGCTCGCAGCATAAAATGAAAATGTCAACAGGCCTCTCATTGGATTTTTTGTTTTCATGGTCTCTCTCCTTTCACGAGTATGAGCATAATTTCTTCAATGCTCGCAGTATCTATGACCATACTGCCATATTTTTTTGCGGCGGCCTCTTTGTCGGCCACCAGCACGTCAATCTGGTAATCATGCTTACGATATGCAAGCACATCCTCTTTGTCGATTTCTTCAAATTGAGCCGCCTTGCACCGCATTACGCCGTAGTTATATTTCAGCACATCTTTCTTTTCGCTGAAAACAATTGTGCCGTCGTGGATAAAGGTAATATAGTCCGCCACTTTTTCCAGGTCTGACGTGATGTGGGACGAGAATAAAACGGAATGGCGTTCATCTTGTACAAACTCTAAGAGCGCATCTAAAATATCATCCCGGACAATGGGGTCCAGCCCGCTGGTGGCCTCATCTAAGACCAATAGTTTGGGACGGTGAGACAGGGCCACCGCAATGGCCAGTTTCATTGTCATGCCTCTGGAAAAGGTTTTGATCTTGTTCTTTTCAGGCAGTTTGAATTTACGCAAATAGTCCCGGAATAGGGCCTGATCCCAACTGGAATAGATATGCCGCATGGCGGAGGATATTTTCGCCGCCGTCAAATGCTCCGGAAACGCATTGGTATCGTAGACAACTCCGATGTCCGCCCGGATATCGGCGGCTTTATCACTCATCTCTTTGCCGAATATTTCAACTGTTCCGCCGTCTTTAATCAGCGTATTGAGAATACAGCCGATGGTTGTGGTCTTCCCCGCCCCGTTTTCGCCTACAAACCCCATAATCGTCCCGCTGGGGATGGAGAACGAGACATCATTCAGACAAAAATCCGAGTCTTTGTACGCTTTTCTCAATCCTTTTACTTCTAAAATCTTGTGCATGTTTAATCCTCTCCTCGATAAAATATCTCTAACAGCTCAACCAGTTTTTCAACCGGAATCCCGTTGGTTCTTCCGATTTCGGCGGCGGTTTCCAAGTGTTCCTCCGCCCTGCGCTGCTGTTCTTCTTGAATAAACTCTCTATTTTGCGCCGCCACAAAACTGCCCCGCCCAACAGTGGTATCAATGAAACCGTCCCGCTGCAGATCCTCATAGGCCTTTTGGACGGTGATTACACTGACGTGAATTGACCTCGCCAGGGCACGCATAGACGGCAGCGGTGCGCCGGTTTGTAATTCACCGCTCATAATCATGGCCTTGATCTGCATGGTGATCTGCTCATATATGGGCTTACTTGTGCTGCTGCTGATAATAATATCCAGAATAATCGCCCCTCTTTGTTTTGCGTGTACTTATTGAACAAGTACATTATATCAGGACGAGTATGCACTTGTCAACAGTTTTTTGTGTTTTCCCCGCCGACTGCGGGAAAACACAAAAAACGAACCCGCTACACAAATTTGTGATAGCGGATTCGCCTTTTTTAATTGCTCATTGTTAATTGAACACTACCAATCAATCTGCTCCCCCGCCCCACGGCTCACTTTGGAGAAATCCGTTTTCGCAAAGGATATGGTGGACAGGAGCAGGAATAAGGCGCCGAATCCCAACAGGAATAGGGCAGATATCCACGGAGTCACAACGAAGCCGCCGATCTCAAAGGCCAATTCTTCTGCAATTAGCTGGGATTGGGGCGTAGCAAGGCGCTCCAAAGAGATTGTTCGGAATAAGGCCACGGCATAGGTCAAGGGATTTATGTAGCTAATATAGGTCAGCGTCGAGGGCAGGTGTTCTAAGGGAATATACGCCCCAGATAAAAAGGTCATAGGCATGGTAATGGCCACGGAAATCACCTGGAAGGTCTGGGTACTCTTCGTATTCGTCGCCAGAAACAGACCAAACCCGGCAAAGACAAAGCCCACAAAAATCATGGCAAGTATCATATAGATAATCGTCAGAGGCGTGGTGATCCGAAATCCGATGAAAAAGCCTATAATAATAATGAGCAATCCCTGCATGGTTCCAATCACCGCTGAGGATAAAAATTGTCCCGCAGCAACACTGAGCCTGGATACCGGCGAGACCAGCACTTCTTTCATAAATCCGGAAGCCATATCGTCGATGGTCGTGGAGGAAATTCGGAGAGCAAAGTCAAATACTGTGGCAATGGCAATACCAGACAGCATACGTGGGATAGGATCTGGAATATAATCGTTGCGAAAAATGGCGCTGAACACATAGATAAAGAAAAACGGAAACACAATAGAGAAGATGAGCCGTGTCCGGTTTCTCACAAACTCTTTCAGATTCCGCATACACAGTGCAAAAACCGTATTCATGCCTTCGTCTCCTCCCTGATTTCTTTTCCGGTGATCTCCAGGAACACGTCGTTCAGCGTGCCTTTTTTGACCTCCAGATCTGTGATTACATCTTTTTGCTCGCCCAACACTTGCAGTAACCTGGGAATATTGTCCGCATCTACACGGTAATATTTCGGCTTTTTGATGTAGTCTAGATTATATGTGTGCAAGAGCCGTTCCAGCTCCTCTGGCCGCTCTGTGGTGATATAGGCCCGATCCTTGGTGTACTGCTTTTTGAGTGCAAAGGGCGTGTCGTTGGCCACAATCTTACCGCCGTCCATAATGGCCACTTGGTTGCAGATCTCCGCCTCGTCCATGTAGTGGGTGGTGAGAAACATAGTGATATTCTTCTCTTTTTGCAGTTTGACAATGTATTCCCAGATATGGGCTCTGGTTTGGGGATCTAATCCTGTGGTGGGCTCGTCCAAGAATAACACTTTCGGGTAGTGGATCAGCCCCCGGGCGATCTCCACCCGGCGTTTCATCCCGCCGGAGAGTGCGCTCACCCGCTTTTTCCGCCACTCGGAGAGCTCTACCAGCTCCAAGACGAAGCGAATCCGCTCGTCCACTTCCGATTTAGGGACGCTGTAGAAGACACAGTGCATTTTGAGGTTTTCCTCCACCGTCATCTTTGCATCCAGGGTGGAATCCTGGAACACTACGCCGATGGCACGGCGCACTTCGCTCTTCTGAGTGGAAACATCTTTGCCGTCAATGCGTAAGATCCCCTCCGTCTTTTCAAAGATGGTGCAGAGCGTGTTAATCGTCGTGCTCTTTCCCGCCCCGTTGGGCCCGAGAAATGCAAAAATGCTCCCCTCGGCCACCTCAAAGGAAATGTTGTCTACGGCGGTAAATTTACCGTATCGTTTCGTGAAGTTTTTTACTTCAATAATTGGGTTCATAATTCCTCCATTCAAGTTGTTTTCCCTCCCCTGACGAGAAAACACAAGGCTATCTCTTTTTTCGTACCGGTATCTGCAATTCTGTCAGCCAATCTCGGGGTTCCGCCCCGCTCTGCGGCCCCGTGAGGGTGAGACCGCGCACATTGTCCGCAACTTCAAAGCCCTGTTCCTCGATCCATAAAGCCAACTTTTCGATGGCGGGATCGTAGTTCTCATAGGAATTGGCAAACCGGATCGTCGCAGCCTGTGGAACGGCCTCCAGGGTTCTGTAGACAAATCCATCCCGGCTCTCCCCCATTGTCTCCACGGGGACGGCGATTTCTACATCTAACGCCTCCTCCTTGTACTCATCATCATAGTAAATAGAATAGCCGTTGAGATCGCAGACGATGCCGGATTTTTTGACAAAGGCGTCCATCTTCTTCCAGAGCTCGTATTCCGCCTCGTAAGACGGGATGATTTCACGCAGCGCAAGGACTTGTACTGACGGCAGGGCTTTCAATTCCACCCGGGAGATTGCCCCTGCCAGGGCCTGGCCCAATTTGCTGCACAGGGCGGCGATGTTATCCAGTTTGCTCTGCTCCTGGGCGATGGCGGCATCGATCTCCGCCTGTTTTTGCACAAGTGCACACCGCATGTATTCCGCATCGTCATATCGGGGCAGCAGGTCTTCAATTTCCTCCACCCTAAAGCCCATGTCCCGCAGGCCGATAATCCGGGACAGTATGGGAATCTGGACGGCACTGTACAGCCGATAGCCGGTATATCTGTCAATCTCCGCCGGACGAAACAGGCCGCACTGGTCATAGTATCGGAGCATCCGTGCCGATACTTTTACAAGTTTTGAAAACTCGCCGATCTTAAACATGCAAGATTTTCCTCCTCCCGCTATTGCCAGGATAAACCTTACCATCGTGTGAATGTCAATAGAAAGTTTTTAAAAAATTTTGATTTACATTATTTCTCATTATATCATAAGATCGCCGTACTGTCATTTTTGTGCTATACTATTTTATAGAAGCAAAAAGGAGGCGCACCCCCATGATCCCAATCGACGCAACCGGATTAGCCTGTCCCGCCCCTATGGTCAAAACCAAACAGGCTATTGCCGCACTCCCGCCCGCCGGCGGGCGGATTCAAATTCTCGTGGACAACCAGATGGCGGCGGAAAATTTAAAACGCATGTCCAATGCATCTGGCTACAGCTATACACACACGGATCAGGGCGACGGACGATACAGCGTCACCATCACCGTTGGCGCACATACGCCGGAGATGGCGGACCAGCCGAGCATCCCGCTTTCCCATGGCGAAGGCAGACTTACGGTAGCCATTGGCCGGGCGTCTATGGGGCAAGGCAGTGAAGAGCTGGGGAAGATTCTCATCAAGGGATTTCTCTATACCCTCTCCCAGTTGGACACACCGCCCAGGAGCCTGCTCTTCTTCAACGGCGGGGTCAAGTTGGTCTTATCAGATAGCAACGCTCTGTCCGATCTTCAGCTCCTAACCAAAAAAGGCACCCAGATTCTCATCTGCGGCACCTGTGTGGACTACTATGATATCCGAGATCGGCTCGGCGTCGGTGAGATCGCCAACATGCTGGAGATCGTCCAGGAGTTGGCACAAGCTGAGCGCTTGATCCAGTTGTAAAGGGGGGATTTCCCATGTCCGAAGAAATTTTATTGGTTTTCTCCTCCACCCGTGATGCCATCGCCGGGGAGCGGGCGCTCCTGGCCGCAACTCTGCCCGTCAAAGTTATGCCCATACCGGCAGACCTCTCCGATCAATGCGGCATCTGCCTCCGCCTCCCGCCGGAGCTGTTGGAGGCGGGCCAAACGGCTCTATGGGCGGCGGGGATTTCGATAGCGGAAGTTTATCGGCGGCAGAATGACATTGTTACGCCTCTTTAATTCAACCCAAAATCAACTGATGCGTCAAGCCAATTCTGGGTTGAATTTTGTTTTAGAGTGTAGCGTGTCAGTTCTATATAACACGAGCCCCATGAAAATTCTCATGGGGCTCGTAACTTTATTCTTTACCGTCCAGAGCGGCATACAACGGTATGCCTACGTGCAGCATAGCTGCTTCCTACTCTTAGAAACTGAGGTGGAAGAACTCATCAACGTTTGCAGGTGTGACGAAAACAGACGGCTGGATGATGTCTTGTGAGTGCGTCACACCGAGAAGAACATCAATCGCCAGAAATACTGCGTCATAACCCATCCACGGTGAGTATAGGGACGTACCTCTAAGAATCAGGTCGGGGTCGTTCTCCTGGTACATTTCGAATGCGACGCGTGTGCCGCCAAATCCGGTCATAACTTGAATGTCAGTTCTGCCGGCATCCTGGATCGCTGTGAGTGCGCCGAGTGCCGTTTCATCATCATGTGTGAAGACGATGTCAATGTGGGGATGTGCAAGCAGCACAATTTGCATTGTTTCGAGACCGGATTCACGGTTCGGGCCTGATTCGTACCCTTCTTCAGGGCCGAGAAGATTGATCGCCGGGTTGCCTGCGGCTACACTCATAAAGCCTGCCTGGCGGTCTTGTGCAATCGGCATACCGGAACCCATGTTGATTGCAACAACGTCTGCCTGACCGTCTAGGTGTTCGTTGATATAATCGACGATGTACTCACCTGCAAGGCGTCCGCCGTCTACGTTGTCGCCTGCGATAAAGTGTGTGTAGGGTATGCCTTCGGGCAGTCTGCGGTTAATGATGATGGTCGGAACACCATCGTTATATGCCTGTTGTGCAAGCGGAGCCACCAGCGCTGCATCTTGCGGCATCATAACGAGGATGTCAACACCTTGATTCAAAAAGGTTTCGATTTGGTTCAACTGCTCATCAGGTGTTTGGGGATTAACTGCTGTGATTGTGAAATTCGGGTGTGATACTGCTGCGTCTGCAATCGCCTCATCGACGTTCACACGCATTTGCGAATGGAAATCATTGCTCATAATACCCAAGACAATGCCGATTGTAAAAGTTTCGTCTGTCGGCTCGGGCTCAGGATCTGGCTCTGCCGGTGTAGCGGGCTCTACCGGTGCCGGCGTAGCGGGATCTGCCGGTGCTGGGGCAGGTTGTTCAGTACATGCAGCAACAAGGGTCATCAGAAGCATAACTGCCAGAACAACGGATAAGATCTTTTTCATTAGATAATTCCTCCTCAAAAATTTTTCCTAAAATCATTTATATAATAGAATCATTTTAAACGATTCCTTATATACTGCACTTAATCTTTTCTCTGCATCAAGACCGCAAATAGGATAATGCCACCCTTTACAGCGCCTGATAGGAACGGTGAAAACTCCATCATGATCATAATATTTGAAACAACAGTAACAAGTATCATGCCGAACACTGTGCCGATTATTCTGCCGCGGCCGCCTGCAAGAGATGTGCCGCCGACGACGACCGCCGTAATTGCGTCAAACTCATACATAGTACCTGCCATTGCAGGTGATATAGATGCCATTCTCGACATATCGAGCACCGTGGCAATACCGACGCAAAGACCTGCAATCGAGAACGCTAATACCTTAATTCTATTTACTCTTATCCCTGAATAATGCGCTGCACTTTCGTTGCCGCCGACGGCGTATATATAGGAACCGAATTTTGTGAACTTCAGTATAAATCCAAGTACAACAGCGCATACAATCCAGACGATAAGTGAATACGGTATCGGTCCGATTCCGCCGAGCCCAATCTGTGTAAACTCGGGGACAATGCGTCCCCCAGCAGTAGCGCCCCGTAGGGAATACATGGTGAGCGACCTGACGATTATGCCAATAGCGAGCGTAACAATAAAGGCCGGAACCTTAAACTTCGTTGACAGGGTACCGTTAATACATCCTACGAATGTTGCGATTAAAATAGCGACAACAATAGCCAGCGGAATTGCAATATGTATCGGGATCGCTTCGTTGCCCTGGATAAGTATGAGTGCTGCACCTGAGAATGCAACCACGTGACCTGACGAGAGGTCAATGCCGCCAGTGATAATGACAAAAGTCATACCAAGTGCAATGATACCAACAATAGATGAATGGCGTAAGATCAGGATAATGTTGTTAAATTGCAAAAATCGCGGTTCGAATAGACCAACTACTATGAAAAGAACAACACAAACTACAATTATACTATAGTTCTTCCACACATGCTTGCAGACTCCCAGAAATGGGTTTTCTCGCTTTACTGCTTCCGTGTTTGACATGTTACGCTGCCTCCTAGAATTACATTACATTTATTGCGCAATGCATAATATTTTCCTCTGTACGCATATCTCCCGTGAGCACAC